>ERZ826051.5-NODE-5-length-274836-cov-5.675498_pt1 | contig 274836 bp, 234 predicted proteins | sample MGYA00519928_ERZ826051 | MGnify/ENA primary metagenome ERZ826051 (study PRJEB31778, sample SAMEA3449219) | human gut metagenome | biome: human gut; feature: human-associated habitat; material: faeces | place: United Kingdom | collected 2010/2012 ...
GCCTTCCCCTGTGGTTCCCCGGGCACGGTGAATATCACTTTCATCCCGCACCTCCCGCCGATTCCATAAAATCACAATATTCTGAAACGACATTCCACATCTGGCTATATTTCCGATACTTGCTTTTGTTTTCTCCCACACAAATTTGTGTGTTGGTTGACACGTGTGCGCTTGGTATAATTAAAGTTTCTACCTCTCCGCCATCATCGCCTATCAGGCGAAGCACATAAATGTCACATGTGCAAAACGGCTTTTCCAAGTTGAAAGAATAGAAGTTTCCTCCCTTGCCGCGGTACAAGCGACTTGCTTTAACATCAACCTTTACACAATCATTCACCAGCAAATCGTATGGAAAATTTTGCGGCATACGGCGTACATCGAATCCGAGAGATATCAGTTTTTCTGCCACAACCTGTTCGTTTGATTTTCCAAACGTTGTCTCGCATTCTTTTATCGGCAATTCTAATTCCTCTGCCAGCGAATACCACCCTCCGGCACGTCTGGATACTGCATTTGTAAGCGAGCAATCCCCATAATACCGCTCCGTTTCGCTTCTGGTGGGCATTCTGGTTAAGTGATTGAATTTAACGACCTCAAGAATTTTTTGCTTAATTAAATCGTCTGTCCATTTGTTTCCGTGTGTGTACCCCATCTTTCGCCTCCTAGAACGGTAAGGAATCCTCGTCCGGGATTACCTCGAAATCCTCCGCTGCCGGCGGTGCGCTCTGTGGCGCGCGATCACTGTAATCCACCGTAGGCGAAACAGGCGCAGTGCCACCATTCTTGGATTCTGCGAAAAACACATTGTCGGCCACCACTTCGTAGGCCGTGCGCTTGTTGCCGTCCTTGTCGGTGTAGGACCGGGACTGCAGGCTGCCCTGCAGCGCGATACGCTGACCCTTGCGGAAATACTTACACAAAAATTCGGCTGTCTGACGCCATGCCTGCACCGGAATAAAATCCACCTGTTTTTCCTGTCCCTTCGGGGTATATGACCGGTCAACCGCAACATCAAAGTTGGTAACAGAAATTCCATTTGGGGTGTTGCGCAGCTCCGGATCGGCAGTCAGCCGACCGAGCAAACAGATATTATTCATTTTGCGTCTCCTTTCGATATACCGGCACATAGCTTTCCAGCCGCCGTTCATATTCGTCAATGTTCATCGATGTTTCTCCGGAAGGTATAGCGCTTTTGCTTGCATTCTTTGCAAACTTCCCGGCGGCCTCGTCCTCTGCCAGCCATTGCGCCGCACAAAGCACAGCCTGCGTTCCTGTCTTGCGGTATCGCTGCGCTTTAGCTATATAGGCGTCAACCAACGCCTGTCCATATTTCTTCACAAGACTTTCCTGTGATGGTGGGGGCGGCGCAGCCGGAGGCGCCTCCTCTCCTCTGCTTTCCTCTACTCTACTCTTCTCTACTCTACTCTTCTCTACTCTACTCTTCTCTTCTCTCCTCTCTTCAAAAATGTAAGCATTTTCGCCCGAAATGTCTGCATTTTCCTCGATTATGTTTGCATTCCCCGAAATTTTGGCATAGGGAATTAAGAGGTATCCTTTTTTGACATCGACGCTTTTACGGCGACTGACCGCATCGAAATACCTTTCCTGTATACCTTTCGATGTCAGGATGTGGTATCTGTCATATAGCGTATGGTCAAACATACCTCTTCTAATCGCAGCCGACACTATCTCAGAAACAACATTGCCACCCAGCCCACAAGACCGTCCAAACAACAATGCCACCTCATTTGTCCATTCACAGTAATAACCTTGCTGCCCATATATCCTCTGAAACAGCTTAACGATTACCGCAAATCCTTTCAGTCCAAACTCGGCCTCGATCAATTCAAACTTTTCATCGAGCGACACATCGAGCGGGAACCAGTCAATCCCGCTTTTCATAAGCCCTCCTATTTTTCCTGCCACACGAATACGCGGCAATTTTGGGTGCTGTTTCTGATCGCCAGCGCGGTGATGTGCTTCGCGTCATTTATAACGATCTTTTCCACTTCAAACCGATCGTAAGTCGTCCACTTTCCGTTTTTCTGGCTCAGATTCACCTTGTCAGCTGCAATCCATATAAACGGGGCAGTATACAGTTCTCGTCCGATTCCCCAGTTAAAGCAGGCACGTTTAAAGCTGTCCGAGCATTCTCCCTTTTCTTTTTCGGTATTGCTCTCGGTTCCGCAGTCTGCTTTGCTGATCCACTGCTTTTTTTCTGCATCCCATATGGATACTTCACAATGCAGGTTTCCCTTGACTTCATAGTGACGTCGTTGCCAGTTTTCCGCACCGACTGTCTCATCTAGGATATTCATATCGCAGCGGGCATCCTTATACAGCAACAGGGAACATCCCTTTTCGCTGATCGTTGACACGCGGCAATCGATTTCATCTCCGCTCAACGCTCTAAATTTTGTCATATTTCCGCCTCCAGCTTGTCTTCGAAGTACGCCGCAAGCAACTTTATGTTGGTCAGAAGATCATACACTTGCTTTTGCGGTTCCGGTGTCTTGTCATCCGGTATGTCAAGATACCCAAGCGCCTCTTTAGCCGCAGCCCTGATAGATCGGCAAACATCCATCGATTCAGACCGCATCCTCTCTTTGTCCACAGCTTCCGTATACCTCCCTTTCACAGTCAGCACATATCAGCGCCTCAAAATCAAACACCCGATCGTCCGGGATGACCGCGCCGCAGCCCTCGCATTCGCCGTAAACCGCCTGCGGCCAGTCCCAGCTATCTACCGGATCCATCCGGCTGTCACCAACAAGCAGGTCACAGGGTCTTGACATTTCCCCCGCCTCCTGCTATAGTGTAGACAGCGTGTTTTTCTCTGCACTTACCGCTGTCAGTGTCGTTACCACTGGCGGCGGCTTTCTTTTTGTCCCGCCGGATCGCGTCGGCTATGTACCCGTCAAGCCATTCCTGCATATTGCGCTTGCCCCTGCGCTGCACAATCGCCAGAAACGCCGTTGCAACGTCACGCGGGATGCGCAATGTCAGCTTGTAGGGCGTGGATATCTCCGCAGAATTAGCCGCCTTTTTCGGGCGCTTAAGGCCGTATTCATCTGCCACAAATCCCAACGCTTTGTCTTGTGGGTAATCGTAAAGCATACACAGGCATTCAAGTTGCGACAGCATCAGCATACAGTGACCGCGCTCGATTTTCGACAGCATGGATTTATCCAGCCCGACGAGCTTTTCCGCCGCTCTTGGCTGCGTAAACCCTGCGTTTTCCCGCGCTGTGGCAAGCTCTTTTCCTAGCTTCATCTTTCCTTCCTCCTTTCATCCAAACTTTGTTTTGCATAGCTGATCCGATTCCCAGCAGGACAAGCCCCACGACGCACACGGGTATGTATACCCACGCGGGCGAACCGCCGTCTCCGCAGGCCGCTCCTGTCAGCACAACCATCAGCCCAGCCGCAAGTAAAATTCCACTCATTGACTTTTCACCTCCTCGCTTTTACTCCGGGATTCTTCCCGTGCGCAGATAATACTCCGCCGGCTCGCGTGGGATATGGTAGGTATAGCTCCGTTTTTTCCCTTTTACAGCAAACCCAAGCGGAAATACACGACGGCGCATCTGGTCCCGGATAGTATCTACATCAATACCGGAACGTGTGGCAAACTCCATGACACTCATGCGATGTTGATTTGAATCGGCCATTCTTTTACACCTCCCCACCCGCTCGAAGCGGGCTTTTTTTCATGCCCGTTTTGTGAATAACTCTCGCTTTTTCATCCTCGTTTTGTCGATTTTGTGAATATTTTAGGAATCGTATTTGTGATAAAATCAATACGAGGAGGGAATCGTGTGCAGATAGTAGGCATAATCGTTACCGGTTTTATTTCGTTACTCATTGGTGTGCTTGGATTTCCACAGATTATCGGGTGTATAAAGTACTTTTACCTCAGAAAACCTGCCAAAAATTTCGGAACTATTTTCGTTTGGGTTATCGTTTTAGGAATTGTCGGAATAATTGCGCATGTGTTTTTTATCGACTACATCGCCGGCTACTATGCTGGAACCGTCATTGCCTTTATCCGGTCTTTTTCGGTGAAACCAGATGAAAATCTCATTAGTCCTCCACAAGAGAAAGCAGAAGACGTTTTTGTTTCTTCAATACAAATACCTGATGACGCTCCCGATGAGCTAAAGGAACTATACAGAAAACAGCAAATTGCCGAAAAAGGAATATGGACAGCTCGAAAAACGATAACGCAGTTGCACGATGATTTAGATGCAAGCCCATCGGAAGAACAAATGAAATCGGCTTATGAGTCTGGATTAGTAACAAAAGAAAAATATAATGAATATTTGAAACTTCGCCAGTCGGTCAATTTGCATATTCAGGCGCAAAAAAACGTTATAACAATGGTAGGAGAAGCTTTTAATAAGCTTCAAAAAGAAATAGATCAATATGAATCCACAAGGGTTAATGCTAATTCGCTGCCCTCGCAAAGCTTAAAATCGGAAGATGACGAACCATCTTCCCTTTATAAAAAACTAAAAAGCATTCAATCCGCCATCCGTTTAATTGAGGCAGAAAAAGGCAAGGCGGCAGCTTCGGCCATGACTTCGGAAGAAGCGCTTACCGCTTGGAAGGATGGGAAAATATCTACTGAGCAGCTCAAAGAATATATCGATCAGAAAGATAATTACCCCGCTGAAGTCCGGAAATATGAAATCACTTTAGATGCCCTACAAGCTAAAAAACAAGATATCTTGAAAAAGATTCAGGCTATTGAATCCGCAAGTCAAACCGCACAGCCCGCCGCACAAACCTCGTTTGTTGAACCGGTCACTTCAGAGCAACCCGCTTATAGCTCCTATGAAGCAAAAAACAGTGATCTTTCCCAAAAAGCTAAGGCAATCATTATACTGTGTGTCGTTTCTATCCTGATTATCGTGATTGCCTCCGTTGCTATGCACAACTGGTATGAGGCAGCAGGAAATACCACGCGGCCGGCCGTTGGCCAAACGGTATACTGGAATCATGGGAGATACCACAAACGCCCGGATTGCCCGTTAATTAATAGGGAAAACCCTATTCCAGAGAAAGAGTATGATGGCAACGTAGAAGATTCCCTCTTTTGTTCTTGGTGTTGGACGCACGACGATTAACTGCCCGCCCGCTCATCAGAGCGGGCTTTTTCATGCGCCTTTTTGAGGTGAATGCGAACCATGTGGGCGTATCGACCGAAAGGCCGTTCCCACTGCTTCAAAGGTTCTTCGTGACGGACGAACCGGACAGGCCAGCAAAACAGCCGCAGGAAGCGCCTTGTCTCAACGCTCCAAACCCCACAAGTAAATAGCTCTACCAGCTGAGCAGGATGTAGCCGCATCCTGCTCACAACTTTTTAGGAGAATCCTCGGCAAAAAGTTCCTGAATATCTATGTCGGGAAAAAATGTATATGTAATTTGAAGTGCTTCATTGAGCTTTATGTTCCCCGGCCTAGACAACTTTCTACCAATAACCTCTCCGCCTTTTCCTAAGCAAGCGGCAATGTCTTTGATAAAGATGTTTCGCCGAGCCATCTCCGCTCTCAGGTTGGCGTATGCAATTTTGTTTGTAGGCATATGTGTTCACCTCCTATGCGCCTTTCTGCTGGTCTTGTCCCATTGATCAAATTGTGGTAATATTCATTTTGAGAAAGGGCGGGATAAAATGGAACGTAACTCTTTGCAAATCGTGATTGACAATGGCGCTATAATCGGTCCAGAAAGGCGAATACTGTCTGAATCACTAATCGATGTTTACAAGGAGACCAAAAATCCATGGGATAACCTATCTGTGGCTTGGGCTTACAACAATCTCGGTGCGAAGTACCGATTGAAGGCAATTGAATATTACGAAAAATTTTTGGGAAACCCTCTATTCCCTAAAATTGTTGGACACAATCCTTTCTCGATGTGGTCTATACACTCATCCCTTGCCACGCTTTACGAAAAAGAATATAATTTTGAAGTAGCTATCTCCTATCTTAAGCAATGTATCAGCGATAATAATGGTAGTAATCCCGCTGATTTTACTAGGATAGGTGATATACTTGTAAAAATTGATGTTCATAAAGGAGTCGAATTTTTTCGATATTTGATAGATAGCCCATTTTATGAACAACACAAATACACGTTTGACTGTGCGTTAAAAAATGTCTTAGAAAAGGAGCAGCGGGGGTACGTGTATCGTCCGCGCCCTAGAAAATAAAGAATTCTCCCTGCCCGCTCAAGCGAACTTTTATGGTTTTACGTCAACATCAAACGGAAATTCGGTATGAAAGTACATTTTATAATGGTAGGGGTCAGTGTGGGTTCCGGAAATGTCCTCGACAACGTACAAGGTATAATCATTTAGGTAGATATAATTTTTCTTGTACTCGTTTTCGCCGACCTTACACGTCACAATCAACTCGCTATTATTGTTATTGCTGATGGACATGTAACCCTCCACATTCAGAATGGTAAGGTCTGTTCTGGCGTTATAGACGGTGATCCGCCGTTCGCAGTTGAAATAGTCGGCATTTTTGGAAAGATTCGCATTTACCTTGTCGGCTTCGGAGCATCCCGAAAGCAGAAACGCCGCAAGCAGAGTAACGCTTATGATGGCTGCTAGTTTTTTCATAATATCTCCCCACCCGCTCGAAGCGGGCTTTTTATGCGTTTGTCGTCGGCCAAACCAAATAATTCGTTCGGAGACACCCCTAATGTATTTGAAATGCGTATGATATCCTCATCGGTTATGACTTTCCTGCCATTAAGAATGTTGCTAAACTGCGCTATTGAGTATCCAGCTTTTTGCGCAACAACACATTGTTTTAAACCCATGTTGTTGATTATCTTACGTGCGTTTTGAGCAACGATTGAGTTCATTCTATTCACCTCCTTGCTAATCAAGAATCTTGATGTTATAACGATAATATCACAAGTTTATTGATTAGTCAACACAAAAATATAAAGTTTCTTGAACTTTTATGTTGACGCGACAATATTCATGTGTTATATTCATTTCATAGGGGGTGGAGACATGGGCATCGGGAAACGAATACGAGAGGCTAGAGAACATTTAAATATGACCCAAAGTGAATTAGCACAAAAAGTGGGGGTAACTACATCCGCTATTACAAATTATGAAACTGGTGTAAGTCACCCTAAAGAACCTGTTCTTTATAGGCTCTTTGAAGCTTTAGGGTGTGATGCCAACTATTTATTTCAAGACGCTATAAAATCCTCAAGAGCAATCTCTCTATCTTGCACCGAAACCGAACTCCTAAAAAAATACCGCCAGCTTCCCGACAGCGGAAAACAGGCGGTGGATACGATGATCGATAGCATGTTGATGATGGCTGCGTCTCAAAATAGCAAATCTGAAGATAAAGACACGATTATCCTGGCAGCTAAAGGTGGAGGATTAACAAAAAAAGAGCTTACTCCTGAACAAGTTGACAAATTAAAGAAATGGTAATATTTACATTGCTGTTTTTTGTCGTAATTTGTCGAATTTTACGTCTTATACTTATGGAGGACTTTTGTAAGTATAAGGAGTGGTAAAATATGGACAGGCCGACAAGATCAGCGATGGATTTTCTGAGAGAGAACAAGGTTACCAAGTTACCAGTACCCATCGAGGGCATATGCAGACAGCAAGGCTATATAGTTATGTCCTATAGCGAAGCCCACGAACTGATTGATGAACTGACGATCACAGCTGTATTGCAGGAGAAAGACGGTATTACAATACCTGCTCGAGACCACTTTTATATACTGTATAGGGACAACCTGTCAGAAGATCGTCGGCGGATGGTGATTGCCCATGAGATCGGCCATATTATACTGCATTATGGCAGCGGACTAGTCGGATATGCAGCGGATGAGAAAAAGCAAGCTGACATAGACGCGGAATGCGATACATTCGCACGCGCATTTCTCGCGCCTTTTCCAGCACTCGAATATGTTGACAGCGTAGAAACTATTATCAAACGTACCAAACTGCCGCCAGATGAAGCCAAAATTGTATTTTCCGACATTATGGACTATCGGTCCAAGTTTGAGCGGGTACATATCTATAAATCTATGCGAGGGCAATTTCTTCACGTGCGTCTGGCAGAATCCTGCCGTAGGCATGGTTTAATGATCGCCGTCATAATTTTTGCCTTAGTCTGCGTAGGCGGATTTTTTCTCGGAAAATATGTAGGTCATACAGAATCCCCTGCCCAGACCAGTAACACAGCATCTCAGCGGGAAGCGATTTACGATAATCCGCAAAGTGATGTTGTGTATGTTACGCGATACGGTGACAAATATCATAGGTCAGGGTGCCAGCACATCAAAGGCAAGGATAATCTACAAGAGATGACCATTCTGCAGGCGGAAGATGCCGGGTATGACCCTTGTTCTGTTTGCATGAATAAAAATAACTGATCCGATTATATATTCGCAAAATCGCCCCGTTTTTGCGAATGTGCCGGTCATTCAAGCGGTAACCGTACAAAATATTATAAAAATAGCCGCCCAGAGCTGGACGGCAGAGAGGATGAACGAAATGGAAACAGTCAACAATTCGATAAATTCTAACAGTTAAACTGCCGAGGAATTCTCGGTAGTTCAACTTGGGGCGGCGTTGACAAAAGCATACACAGCGGTTATAATATGGGTGTAAGGTGCTACCGGTAAGACGGTTAGCCCCTCCGTGCAAACAGAAGTAACCGCTTGCTTGGGGAAGCTGGGGCGGTTACTTCTTTTTTATTGCCGTCAAAATCAGGCCGATAATGCCGATCAGTACAAGGCTATACTGGAATAAATCCGCAAGCGTTATGTACATGGGCATCCCTCCCTTCACGGGAGGGAAAAAGAAGTTCATCCCTCCCGAGGGTGAGAGAGACTAACCGCCTACCGTTCACGATAGCACCTTACATCGGGATTATAGCACGGGATCCCGCGCTTGTCCATATAAAAAATCGCCCCATCCTGCGCCAACAGGACGGAGCGATACTACCGGGCCGGATGGCACACGATAGGCTAAACAAGCGCCTATATTGTACCATTCTACCCGGGATAAATCAAGTCCCGGGCATTATTATGCCCGGAAATAGGGGGAATGGTCAATGCCAGCACAAAAAAGGCGGTCGCCAGGAGACGGGAGTATTCGTATCCTAAAAAACGGAACGGTGGAGTTCACGGCCACACTGGAGGACAAAGACGGCTTCCCGATCCGGAAGCGCTTCTATGCGCCCACTGAAAAAGAAGCCAAAAGGAAATGCCGAGACTGGATAGCGAACGCTGGTCAGGATGAAACGGATGAAACACTCGGCGCAGCCATTGATCGATGGTACAAAGCCTATAAAGAGCCACACATAAGCCCCGGAAGCGAGCATAATTATAACCTGTATATAGGACATATCAAAGACGCACTTGGCCAACGCAAGTTATCCGGGATAAAATCATATGATATACAGGCATTTTATGCAGCACATGCGGGGAAATCAAAATCCGCTTACAATTATTACAGCATCGTATTCCGGGCAGTATTCCGGATCGCAGAAAAAAGCGGGGACATCCGGCGCAATCCGATGGATAACGTGGAATCTCCGGAAATTGATGTGCCAGAGGCGGAGGTATTCCCCCGAGCGGACATAGAAAAAATTCTAAATCATGCGCGCAAAGACCCTTTCGGCTATGCCATCTTGTTGGCCTTATATACCGGTATGCGTCCGGGAGAAATCGCTGCACTGAAATGGCAGGATATCAATCTAAATGACCAAATAATAACCGTGCGCCGTACCACAGGCCGCGTAGAGGGTGGTTACGGACTGCGTGAACAAACAAAGACCAGACGCATCCGGCGCATTGTCATGTTTCCGGAACTGGTCGATGTACTCACGGAATTGCAAAAAACAGACGGTAGCATTGTTTTTGTACTGCACGACAAGACCGGAAAATGGTTGTCACCGGATCAGCTCCGGCGGAGGTACGAGGCATTTTTCCAGCGAATGAATCACGATCTTAAACTCCAAGGGGAAAGCGCGGTGAATATCCTGTCTCCGCACAAGTGCCGTCATAGCTTCGCGACCTATCTTCTGGCCGGCGGCGCAAATATCCGTGCGGTGCAAAACGTGCTTGGCCACGCGTCGGTATCGACCACGCAAAAGTATACGCATGTGGACTTGGAGGAAGGACGAAAAAATATATCCAAGCTTGCGTATTAACCTATCAATTACGCATCAATTACGCATCAAATGCCATTTTTTAAGCGTTTTTGACCGTTTTTCGCATCCTCAATTCTTAACATAAAAAAGCCCGCGAACCCAGTGTTTATGCGGGTTCGCGGGGTGGCTGGGATGGCTGGAATCGAACCAGCACGGGCAGAGTCAAAGTCTGCTGTCCTACCACTAGACTACACCCCAGTATTTCACCCGCCAGCGGCAGGTTTTTTGGTGAGAAAAAGGGACACACAGCGCGTGTGTCCCTTTTCATGTGGGGTGGAAGATGGGACTCGAACCCACGGTCTCCAGTGCCACAAACTGGCGCTTTAACCAACTAAGCTACATCCACCATATTGGCGCGCCTGAAGGGACTCGAACCCCTGGCCCTCTGCTTAGAAGGCAGATGCTCTATCCGGCTGAGCTACAGGCGCATATACGCGCCTTCGCAAGACGCAAGAAAAATTTGGAGCGGGTGATGGGAATCGAACCCACACAACCAGCTTGGAAGGCTGGGGTTCTACCACTGAACTACACCCGCATCTTTAGCTATTTGCGGTGTTCCCATCCGGTTACGCCGACAGCGAAAATTATAATAGCACAACCCTGTATTTCTGTCAAGGGATTCCCCGACTTTTTTTCAAAAAACCGACCGCGCCGCCGCCATGCCGCATATACTGTCAACGGCCGGACCCTTTATATCCTTTACCGGCCGGAAGGAGCGGCAGCATGACCATCAGCCTGTGTATGATCGTCAAAAACGAAGAGGCCGTAATCGGACGGTGTCTGGATGCGGTACAGGACATTGCAGATGAAATTATTTTGGTAGACACCGGTTCAATCGATCGGACAGTTGATATAGCAAAGAAATATACAAATAGTATATATCATTATCCCTGGCGGGACGATTTTGCCGCCGCGCGGAACTTTGCGTTTTCCAAAGCCCGCATGGATTACCAGATGTGGCTGGATGCGGACGACGTCATTGAAGCGGAGGACCGGGCAAAATTTCTCGAATTCAAGCGGCACATGCCGGATGCGGATATCATTATGATGCCTTATCACACCGCCTTCGACCAAAACGGCCGACCGGTGTTTACCTGCTACCGGGAACGGCTGATGCGCCGCAGCTGCGGATTCCGCTGGGCCGGCGCCGTTCATGAGGCCATTGCACCGGCCGGCAAGGTGATTTACAGCGATATTGCGATATGCCATCGCAAGGAACAGGTGAACGAACCGGGCCGCAACCTGCGGATTCTGGAAAATCAGCTCCGGCAGGACGGCACACTTGAGCCGCGCATGCGGTTCTACCTCGGACGCGAGCTGCACGATACCGGCCGCGACAGAGAAGCCGCCGAACAGCTGGAAATCTTTCTGCGGGAACCGGACGCCTGGATCGAAAACCGCATTGACGCCTGCCTCACCCTGTCGGCCTGCTATCAGGCACTTGGCCAAACGGAGCGGATTTTACCCGCGCTGCTGCAGAGTCTGGAGTGGGATACCCCCCGGGCAGAGATCTGCTGTGCGGCGGGCACCTACTTTTTCAAGCAGCAGCGGCTTGAACAGGCCATTTTCTGGTATGATCTGGCAACGCACTGCACACGCCGGAACACCGGTGGTTTTTCTTCCCCAGACTGCTACGACTATCTGCCCTACATGCAGCTGTGCGTATGCTACGACCGTCTGGGCAACACCCCGATGGCGGAAATCTGCAACGAAAAGGCCGCCGCCTGTAAGCCGGACGATGAGGCGGTCGCCTACAACCGTGCCTATTTCGCCCGCTGGCATCTCGAACGCGAAGCCACGCCGGCACCGTCGGACTGATGGGCACCGTCGGAGCAGAGCATCACGACAGGGCACAAATTGTGTCATAACACCAAAATATGCTGTTTATCCCGTATAATGGCTCTGTTGTTATCCGTAAAAAAATCCCTCAGCAGGCAGCAGTATGGCTAATGGGCAGGCACCTGTCCGGAAGCTGCATTCGTACCGGCCGTTATCTGTGTACGCCGCCGCTGGCGCAGGACAATCTGTGTGCGAAGATGCAGGTTCACCACGGATTGCCCTGACCAGAAACAAGCTCCCGCGTAGCGAAAACGGAAAAAGCTATGTAACTGACCAGAAATTGATCGCCTTTGTGAATATACTGAAGGTGCCGGTTATCTGGCTACTCGGGGGCACCAACGATCCCACACCCAAACATTGATCCGCATAAGGACAACCACATATTCGCCTGATCGGAATTTCCCCTCAGACAAACCGATACCCAAAACCCATAAAAAAACAGGGACGGCAAATGCCGCCCTGTTTTTTATTTTGCCTGATAGTCAATAAGGGCCGAGAGCAGGTGCATCGCATACATCCGCGCCAGCCAGTCATTCGGATGATTGACGTTATTGCCGGTGCAGGCGATATAATCCTTGGTCTGCAAAATCTTCTCATGGGTGGAATAGATATCTACCGCGGCCACCCCCTCGGTCTCCAGCGCTCCATACGCAGCGGGCAGCTGCCCCTGGTTGAACATATAGCCGGACTTCCGATTCGGGACAATGCAGCTGCACACAATAAACTCGCAATCCGGATTTTCTGCCCGGATAGCCTCCATGATCGCCTGCACATTTTCCGCCGTCTGCACGCCGAGGCGCACCGAGTCATTCATGCCGAAACCGATGATCGCCAGATCGGTCTTGGTTTTGGCCACCTCAGGCGCCTGCTGCACTCCCCACGCGGAATCTTTGCCGCCGACCGACGGATTATAAATCGTCACCTCACCGCCGTATTCCGCTTCAAGGCCGTATTCCAACAGCTGCGGGAACATCGGCACCTGCGGCAGGCGGTTATATTTCGCGCTGGAATCGCAGCCTTCAAAAATACTGTCGCCAAAAACGGTGACATGCAGATCCCCACCATTTTGCAGCCTCTGCATCGTTTTCGGCAGGTTGGCTCCCTTAAAGCCCGTATTTGGGCCATCCCACTCGTTTTCCTCAAACACATAAGTTACCGCGATCTGCTTCTCATACAGCCATGAACCGATACAGTATACCTCTTCCCCGAACAGCATCCTGCCGTACTTATCCTGTTCGCTGTTGCTGAGCAGGTTGCCCAGTCCGTCCTTACCGGCGATGTCATCCGCCGTAAAATACGGGATGGACGAGCCTTCCAGCCAGCGGATGGTTTTGGTGCCCTCGTCCCATTCCCAGTCGGCACCTTCGACATACTCCCTTTTCAGCGCGTTGTTCCGCACCGAAACGATACGCTTCGGGGTCAGCAGCAGATCACCGGTTTTGGAACCATCCTCCCGCTCAATCAGGCACAGCGATTCGTTATACATCACGTTGCCGTACCAGAATGGCTGCACCATTTGTGCCTTGTCAAAGGCGTATTCCACCTGCTCAGCCGGCTCGAGTTTGAACGGATAGTCCCGGCGCTCACCCGGCACAGCTGGTGCCGTCGTCGCACCGGTGACCGGCGTCTGTGAGGAAGCGCCATCCGCTGACGGCCCGTCAGACGCCGGAGTGGACGATTCGGCTGCCGGTGCACAACCGCACAGCAGCAGCGTAAACGCTCCGCAGGCTGCCAGGCACTTTTTCCACAACCTCTTGTTCATGTTTCCCTCTCCTTTACTAATTGTATAAATTTTATTTTTTATTCTTTTTGTTTTTGCGCGTTGACTGCAAAATCCTGCCTTCCGTAGCCGAGCTCCACCCGCACATATGACTGCTGCTGCCTCCGTATGGCCGGTTTCTCCTTCGTGCTGCAGGGCTGTACCTTTAGCCGATACGGTTGAACCGGAAGCTGTGCCACACCGCTCAAAAAAGGGGATAATGCCCGCCGGACCGACAGCGCACCCGCCGTGCACGCAGACTGCTTCACCGTGCAAAAAGGTTTCCCTTTCCCAAGACGATTGTTTTCTGTTTCACCATAACGGATTTTCACCCAAAATACAAGGTGATTTTTTGCCGGTATAGTTGTGATTTTTGCTTTTTTGGCTTGCGCAGGAGGAAAAACTGCGGTATCCTGTGGATAGGCTGCTCCGGTGAAATGCCAAGGCCCGTCCGGACGGCCGGAAACATCTATATCCAACGGGAAAGGATGGCGGACATGAAAAACAGCATTGTCCAGGCCCGCCTGGTAATCCGCAGCTATATCGGGGCGCATCCGGTCGACGCCGAGGTGCTCCCGCTTCCTCTGACCGGCACGGCACAGGTGCAGGCGCAGCGATTCCCGCTGACCGCCCGCGTTGACTTCCATAAAGACAGCGGCGCCCTTCGCGGCAGCCTTGAGGCGATGTTCACCGGACAGACCGCGCTGACGGCGAGCGTGTCACTGGAATTCGTTCTGAACAGCTGGAGTCGGGAGGACTACCTGCTGATGCCGGCGGCGGTATACGCCGGCAACCGGTTCCGCAGCATCCCGCTCGCCTACCCGCCGTATGCGGTGATGACGCCCGACGAGGCGCTCGAGCCGCCGGTGACCATCACCGATATTCCGCGGCTGAGCGGCACCGACGCCCGCTCCCGCATCCAGCTGCTCGCCGGCGACATGTCCATCCCCGCCATCGGCTGCTTTTCTCCGGAACGCCGGCAGGCGCTGCTGCTGCTGACCGCACACGAAACCGCGGCCGGCTATACCGGCCTGTTTTTTGAAGAGGATCTGGATGCAGGTTCCGCTGTGCTGCGGCTAAGCGCACCGGGCGTGCGCGAAGATACACAGTATGTATTCGCCAATAACCGCTTCCCCTCCACCGACCGCGGTGTTACCTTCCGCGCAGGGGAGCGGATCCGGCTGCCGTTTTGCCTGTACACTTTTCCCGCCGACACGGTGGACGGGCTGTACGCGCGGCTGTTTGACACCCGACGGGAATTCGACAGGGATGATAAGCCGCACTGTGTCCCCTTTTCCGCCGCTTACCGGGCAATCCGGGATAAGTACGAACGCTGCAACTACGACGCAGCAGGCGGCTACTACCGAGTCGGTGTGGACGGGGATCCCATGTATAATGACTGGCAGACCGGCTGGATCGGCGGCGGTATCGTTCCCTATGTTTTCCTGCGCGAGCACGGCCTGCCGCATCAGCATGCCCTGAACAACCTGCGTTTCCTCTGGGAACGGCTGCAGCGCGAGTCTGGGCATTTCGTGCCGATGTTCAGCGAAGGCCGCGAGATCAACGATACCTTCGGCCGCGTAGATGGCCGGATGATTGCACTGACCCGGCGGGACGCTGACCTGCTGTTTTATCTGGCCAAGGCGCTGCCGCTGCTGCGCCGGTGCGGCGAGGGCCTCACCGAGGCCGAACGGAGTGTGCGGCGGCTGGCGGATGCCTTTGCGCAGACCTTTGCCCGCTACGGTCAGTTCGGCCAGTTCATCGACATCGATACCGGCGAAATCGTCACCGGCGGCACTGCCGCCGCAGGGCTTGTGCCCGGCGCGCTGATGTTGGCCGCCGAATGGTTTGACGACGATGCGCTGCGCGAAACCGCACGGCAGGCCGGAGAATACTACTACCGCACCTTCACCGCCAGAGGACTCACCAACGGCGGCCCGTGCGAAATTGCGCAGTGCCCCGACAGCGAATCGGCGTTTGCCCTGCTCGAAAGCGATGTGCTGCTGTACGAAACAACCGGGGACGCCGTCTGGCTGGCCCGCGCCGAGGAGGCCGCGCGGCAGGCGGCCAGCTGGGTGATATCGTACAATTTCCATATGCCGAAGGATTCTCTGACGGGACGGCTGGGCCTGCACACGACCGGAGCGGTGTTCGCCAATGCGCAGAATAAGCACGCCGCGCCCGGCATCTGCACCATGTCCGGTGACAGTCTGCTGCGGCTGTACCGCTGCACCGGCAAAACCGCCTATCTCGAGCTGCTGCGGGACATTTCGCACGCTATCCCGCAGTTCGTGTCACTCGCCGGCCGGCGGCTGATGACCTGGGACGGCGTTTTTCTGCCGGAGGGCTTCATCAACGAACGGGTGCAGCTCAGCGACTGGGAAGGCCGGGAAACCATCGGCGAGGTGCGCAGCGGCTCCTGCTGGCCGGAGGTTTCCATGCTGCTGACCTATGCAGAGGTGCCCGGCATCTATGCGGACCGGCACAGTGGTCTGGTGATGGCGCTCGATCACGTTGACTGTACCGCGCAGTGGCGGCTGGACGGTTCGCTGGCACTCGACATCCACAATCCCACCCGCTTCGACGCCGAGGTGCGCATCCTCGTGGACGGCGATCCGGCGGACGAGGCTCATCGGGTGCGGCGGGTCGCACCTGTATCCGCAGGGGAAACCGTTACTGTGACCATCGCCTGACCGAAACCAACTCAAAAAAATCCCTGCGGCAAAACTGCCGCAGGGATTTTTTTTACAGCACCGCCAAGGCCAGCCATAGCACACCGGCAGTGGTCAGCAGTGCCGGCGCACTGCGGAAGGGACCCGGCAGGTCGCTGTTGTCCAGCCGATACCAGATGCCCGCGAACAGGCAACCGACGGCAAACAGAATCGCCGCGCCGGCAAGCTGCCAAAGCAGGGCCGGCCAGAGTGCGGCCGAACGGCAGGAGATCCACACTGTAAATGCGGCTGCCGCCATCCACACCCCGTCCGCAATGTCCGGTTTATACAGCCAGAACAGCGCCGCGACGGCTGTTATAAACGCAGCAGCAGCCGGCAGCCATTCGTCCGGAAATACCGGCCAGATCAGCCGCAGCAGGCTGAGCAGCACACCAGCGATCAGCGCAGTCAGCGCCGCTGCTGCCGCTGCGGGGATTCCCCGGGCCGGATACGGCGCTGCAGCAGGCTTTCCCCGCAGACAAAACAAGGCAAGAAACAGGCCGGCCGCAACCACGCCGCTGCCGCCGGCGGCAAAATCCGCCGACAGGCCTGCAGGCAGGACGCGCACCGCAAACATCGTGCCGTAGGCAAGCAGCTCCCGCACCGCACCAATGACCACCGGCGCAAGGGCGGCAAGATAGACCCGCCCGCTGGTGGGCGGTGTTTCGCTCCATTCCTCTGCCGCCGGCGCACAGCTGAACACCGCCGCGTAAAACAGCCACAGCGGCGGCAGGCGGTCTGTGAAAGCGGGCAGATACGTCAGCAGCAATACCCGCGCCAGTGTTGCGAGAAAAGCAGCAGCAAGCAGCAGCGCGCCCTGCCGTATAGCAGAAGGCAGCGGGCGGAACAGCCGGGCAAGCGGAATCAGGATCAGCAGCAGCCATGCACCGAACACCGTCACCAGCAGCCCGCCGAAACCCGACACACCGGCCGCCGCACCCGTACACAGCAGCACCGTCGAGGCCGCCAGTCCGCGGCGATCCGCGGTCTTCAGGGAATTCGTCATCTTCCGGATCCTTCCTTTCTCCCGTCACCGAACCGCATCACGGACAAACCGATACGCGAGATTTGCCGCGCGGACCACCGCTTTGGAGGATACGGTCGCACCGGACACCGCGTCCACCGTGCCGCTGTCGCCGGGGACGGTGACCGTATTATCCCGGCCGGCCGCTTCGGCGAGAGCCTGTGATGCCAGCTCAACAAATTCCCCCACCGCAACCGACACACCGGCATAGGCGTCAGTTTTGCCGTCCGCCTCATTGTATACGAGTTTCGCCGGATCCTGTGCAGTCAGCAGCGCGTTTTCCATCGTCTGCGCCTGTTCATGCCAGCCGGGGCCGTCCTCGGTCATTACATACCGTCCGGCAAGCGATTCCGCTTTTTTGGTGGAATCACTGTCCCGCTTATCGGCATCCCAGTTGACCGCCGTGATTTTTCCGCCGGATATGGTCAGCTCCACAAAAGCGCGGTAGCCGGCATTGTCATATTCCGGCTTCTGCACCCGGTACTCACCGTCGGCCCACACCGTTTGGGCGGGCGGCGCGGACGTATCCCCCGGCTCATCAATACCGGTATAGCCGCCCACCGATGCTGGTGCGGCCAACGCGGTGAACTGGCGGTAAAAGGCTTCCTCCGTGACACGTGAGCCATAGCCCATCGTTTCGCTGTTCCGCCCGACCCGCAGGCCGATAAACTGCGACGCGTCCGGCGAAAGCGCGGCTCTGACCTCCATATCGCCGCCGTAGCCCTTTACCTGCACCGTAACCGCATACCCGATCACCGCACCGGACGCATCCAGCGCGCGGTAGGCCGATACGATGCCTTCAGCATCCCGGGTATCCATCGTCTCATATCGTTCAGCCTCCAACAAGCCGGCAAAATCCTCCCGTACCGCCTGTTCTTCCTGCCGGACGGCAAGCGTTTCGGATACCATGTTCATCCCCCACAGCAGGCCGACCGACACCGCCCCGACAATCAACAGGTTGAGTACGGTTTTTCCCCACATTTTCATTCTTTATCCCTTCCTCTCGTCAAGCGGCGTGGCGGCCGATGCGCACGCCGTATACCCGCGGCATGGTCAGCCATTCGATCAGCGGCGCTGCGGCATTCATCAGCAGGATGGCAAAGCAGACCCCCTCTGGATACGGCCCCCAGATGCGCAGCACTGCAGTCAGGATGCCGACCCCCGCAGCAAACACGCATTCTCCCACCGGTGTTGTCGGCTTGGAAGTAAAATCGGTGACCATAAACACCGCGCCAAGCAGCAGGCCGCCGGACAGCAGCTGTGCGGCGGCCGCCCCGGTAAAGGGCGCCGAACCACCGAATATCCAGTACACCAGCGCAAAACTCCATACACAGGTTATTGGCACCCGCATACGGATGACCCCGCGCGCGCACAGATACACCATCCCGACGAGAATCAGCAGTGCGGAGGTTTCCCCCAGGCTGCCGTTCTCATAACCGAGGAACAGCGGCCACAGCGAGGTGTCCAGCCCGGCTTCGGCGATCGGCGTAGCCGAAGATACGGCGTCCGGGCGCACGTAGCCGCCCAGCGTCTGCGGCAGAGTAACCAGCAGCAGCGCACGGCCGGCCATCGCCGGGTTAAACAGATTGCGCCCGATACCTCCGGGCAGCTGCTTGACCACCGCGACGGCGAAAACACTGGCCAGCGCCGCCGCCCAGAGCGCCGTACCCGCCGGCAAAGACAGTCCCAGCAGCAGACCGGTCACCGCTCCGCTGCCGTCAAAGCCGCCGCGACCGCGAAGTTTCAGGCACAGCCAGTCCGCCAGAACGCACACTGCGGTAGTTGTCACCAGAACGGCCGCCGCCTGCCAGCGGAACAGCCACACTGCCCACACACATATCGGCAGCAGCGCGATTACCACATCAGTCATGATGGCCGATGTGGTGCGCTTTCTCCGGATATGCGGGGCAGCCATTTCCTGTTTTATCGCCAAAGCTCATCGCTTCCTTTCTCAATCAACAGCCGGGAAGACAGCGGTGCCGCATGACCGGCAAGCCGAACGCCAGCCCCGGCAGCCGGTCCTTCCGGCGGTACTGTCCTTCAATCGCGCAAGCCGCCTTATCGTTTCGCGGCGCGCGCCCGGGCGCGGATTCCCTCCCGCGCCATACCTACACGCGCGGCAAGCGGCCGCTTGGCCGGACAGGTATATGAGCAGCAGCCGCAGGATATACACTGCGCCGCGTGCAGCGCTTCACAGACATCCCGCCGGCCGGCAATCACCGCCGCGTCAATGGCAAATGGCTGGAGCCTCGATGGGCAGACCCGTGCACAGCCGCCGCAGCGGATGCAGGGCTGCTCGGTCCAGCCAGAACGCCCCAGCAGCATCAACCCGGATGTGGACTTGGTCATTGGTACGTCCAGCCGGTCGAGCACCCGGCCGGTCATCGGTCCGCCGAAAATGGCAGTCAATCCCTCGCCGCCCGCACCGCCGCAGAAGGCAAGCAGATCGCTGAGCAGCGTGCCCACCGGCGCATACACGTTGCCCGGGTGTGCCACCTGACCCGCCACCGTTACCAGCCGATGGGTCAGCGGGAAGCCTGCCATCGCGTCAGAAAGCGCGGCCGCAGTGGCAACGTTGTTCACGATCGCTCCCACGTCGGCAGGCAGACCGCCCTCCGGAACCTCGCGTCCCACCGCCGCCTGGATGAGCTGCCGCTCACCACCCTGCGGGTAACGGTTTGGCAGCTCTAGAATCTCCACCCCGAACGGCAGCGCCGCCTCCCGCAGTTTTTTCACTGCGTCCGGCTTATTGCTTTCTACGCAGATTTTTACCGCTGCGCCGGCCGCCTGTCCGAGCGCCACCGCGCCCGCCACCACCCGATCGGCATGCCGCACCATCAGCTGATGGTCACAGGTGAGATACGGCTCGCATTCGCAGCCGTTGACCAGCACCCAATGGATTGCCTTATCGGTTTCGTATTTTACCGCGGTCGGAAAGCCCGCACCGCCCATACCGATCAGGCCCGCTTCCCGCATGAGGGCGCGCAGGCCCTGTTCGCCGGGCAGGTACTTTAGTCCCGGTGCCGGGGTGTCGCAGCCGTCATTTTCCACCACTACGCACATCCCCTCGCCCTCCACACAGGGCCGGGGTTCCACCGCAGTGACCGTGCCGGAAACACTCGCGTGTACCGGCACTGACATTTTCCCGTCTGACCGGCCGATCAGCTCACCCTTCTTCACCGTCTGTCCCGGCTCCACCACCGGCAGTGCCGGCCTGGCCAGCCCCTGTGCCATCGGGATGACCACCTGCGGCGGGGCCAGGGTCTGTACCGGCAGGTTTGCCGTTTCCTCTTTATGCTCGGCCTGATGCGGAAGCGCAATGCCTCCGCTGAATTTCGCGCCCATCCGACCGCCTCCATTTCTTTATTCCTCATCCCGCCAGTACTCCGCAAAGCCTGGCGTCATTTCCCGGCTGCCATCTGCAAATATCCACAGGACATCGACGTTTGGCAGGTTCTCCGCTGCCTCCCGGGCGGCAGCATACGGCTGCGCAAACAGCGCAGTGGACAGGTAATCCGCCGCAAACGCATCCGGTGCCAGCACGCACACCGCTCGGCAGTAGCGTGCCGGATACAGGGTGGATTCTTCCAGGATATGCGCATAGTATGTCCCGCTTGAGGCAAAATACTTCTGGTAATCCCCGCTGACCCCCAGACATCGGTCGGCAAGGGTGAGCGTCCCACTGTATTCCGGCACCTCCCGCCGGCCCGAAAGGTTGAGCACGGCGTCCGGCTCCCTCACTGCAACCGTCCAGCCGCCGCTTTCCGGCGGCGCACCGGCACACACCATCGTGCTTTCTCCAAAATCCAGCAAAAAACTGGTCACCCCCAGCTCGTGCAGCCGGACGGCTGCAGCGTCCGCTGCATAGCCCTTGCCCACTGCGCCGAGATCCAGCGACTGCGCCGGATCAGTAATGGTGATCTCGCCGTTTTCCGGATCCGCATCCACCCGGCTGAGGGCGATATGTCCCCCAGCCCGCCGCAGCGCCGCCTCATCCGGCAGCACGCCCGATACACGGGCATCCTCCCAAAGCCGCAGCACTGCGCCCATCGCGATATTCGTCCCCGGCACTCGCTCGTACAGCGCCTGACAACGAGCTACCAGCATACACAGCTCTGTCGGACAGGCAACCGTGCCACCCGCTGCCGCGTTCACCCGGGATACTGCGCTGTCCGGCCGATGGATATCCAGCAGCGCCTCCTGCCGTTCCAGTTCCCCGCGCACCGCCTGCACCGCGCGGGTAAATTCCGCTTCGTCCATGCAGTACGCGATCAGCTGAACCACGGTATCCATCGCACCGACAAACTGGGTGGAAAATCTTGTCGGCGCCGAATCGGCCGCCTGTGCCATACAGCCGGTCAGTCCGGCAAATAGCATGGTCAATATTCCCAAAAATCTCCGGCGCATCTTTATCCCCCTTACCAAATCGTGGGTTTGTCCCGACATTCTCTTTTATTGTGCCCGGAATTGTGCTATAGTTTGTACAAAGTGAATGGTTTTTTCTCCGGCCGTTGAGAAACGGATGCGAAAGGATGCGATTTCCATGAAAAGAATCCCCTGGTTTTCCGGCGCGGCAGGGATCGCCTGCGCGCTGATGATGGCCGCCCTGCTGTCCGGCTGCTCCAAGGAACCGGCATCCAGCGAGCCGGATTCTGCCGCTGCTTCGAGCGACACCGCTATGTCTACCACCGTCGAAACCACCCCGACCGCTACGACCACCACCCTGCCGGGCGAGCCGGCGGCCTATCCGCTGCGCGGCTGGTGTTCGGAGGACAGCGTGTACGTACGCAGTGGGCCAGGCAAGGAATACGGCGCCATCGGCGGCGCACACAAGGGCGAGCAGTTCAGCGTGCTCGGCCGCGAAGGTGACTGGTACAAGGTCCAGCACGGCGAGGATGAGGGCTACATCAGCGCCCAGTTCATCCGCTTCAGCCTTGATGAGGCGATGGCTACTACGGCAGCGGAGACAACTACTACGGTGGCTCAATCGATGCCGGAGGAAAGCGCTGTCCCTGAAGCGTAAACCGCATAATTATACAGCAAAGGGCTGCCGCAAAAGCGGCAGCCCTTTGCTGTATAATTTTCTAATTTTACGCATTCCGGTTGCGGATAAAGAAGGTGCCGAAAAACAGCGCTGCCGCAACCAGCACAATCATCGGGCCGGTGCCCACCGCATGATAATACGACAGCAGCAGGCCGAGCAGGCCGGAGAACAGGCCGAAAATCAGTGCGAGGACATGATAGCTGCGCATGCTGCGGGACACGTTGCGTGCCGCGGCCGCGGGCAGGATCAGCATCGCGTTGATGATCAGCAGCCCCACCCAGCGGATCGCCAACATCACGATGACCGCGATAATCACCACAAACAGGTTGTCGAGGAACGCCACCGGGATCCCCTTGCTGCGGGCGAGCGACGGACTGAGGCTTACCGCATGCAGGCTGTTGAAGCACAGCAGCCACAGCAGCACGACCACCACCAGCGCGCCGGCGAGCACCACGAGTTCCCCGCGGGAAATGCTCAGGATATCCCCGATAAGCAGGTTCTGGTATTTGGAAAAGCTGCTGCCCCGGGAGAGGATAACCAACCCCAGCGCTACGCCGCAGGACGAGAACACTCCGATGACTGTGTCGGTCGAGGACAGCCGGGAATGGCGGATGCGGTTCATCAACAGGGCAAACACCACCGCAAAGGCGATCATCACGAGATTTGTATCGGTGAAGCCGAGCAGGACGCCGATACCCACGCCGGTGAGCGCGGAATGCCCCAGCGCATCCGAAAAGAACGCCATGCCGTTGTTGACCACCAGCGTACCGAGCAGCGCAAACAGCGGCATGATCAGCAGTACCGCGACAAAAGCGTTGCGCATAAAATCATACTGCCACCAGCCGAACAGCGTGTCAAACATATGCCGTCCCCTCCTTTTCCGGAAAGGCCGACCGGAATGCCTTGCTGGCAAACACCGTCTCCGGATCGCCGGACGCCGCCACCCCGTGGCCCAGCAGCACCACCCGGTCCGCATGCCGCCGAACATAATCGAGATCATGCGACACCAGCAGAATCACCATATCATCGGTGGCTTTGAGCCGGTCCACCGTCTCATAAAACTGCGCCAGCCCCGCCTGATCGACGCCGGATACCGGCTCGTCCAGAATCAACAGGTCGGGTTTCGGCAGTGTGGCGACAGCGAGCAGCACCCGCTGCAGCTCGCCGCCGGACAGCCGTCCCACCGGCTTATCCAGCAGCATATCCGCTGAAAAGCGCTTCAGATGCGCGAGCAGTGCTTCGGCCTGCTTTTTCCGCCGCGGCAGAAATGCCGGATAGGCCGACGAATACGACAGCAGCATATCGTACACCGTCGCGGGTGAGCCGCTGTCGATGTTCAGCGACTGCGGCACGTACCCGATACGGGGCTTACGCACCCGCTCTCCTGCCGTATGCCCGCTGAATTCCACCGTCCCGGTGTGACGGATTTCCCCCAGAATCGCCTTGAGCAATGTGGACTTGCCCGCGCCGTTGCGCCCGATAATCGCGGTCAGTTCGCCGCAATGGGCGTGCAGGTTCACGTCGTCGAGAATTACCGTCTCCCCCACACGCACGCCGATATGCTGAATTTTCAGGCAGTGCAGCCCGCAGCTGGTCACCGTCATGCCGTCTCCCCCCTCAGCTTGCGCAGGTTTTCCCGCATCGCATTCAGCCAAGCGTCCGGCTCCTCTTTCCCGACGACGCCCATATCCAGCTGCAGAATCCGACCGTCCGCCGCGCTGTCCGCAATATCTTCGTAGGCCAGGTCATACTGGCTGTCGTACAGCAGCCAAACCTGTCCGGCCGCTGCCGCGGCCTGCTGCGCAGCGGCCAAATCCGCGGCGGCCACCCCCGCGTCCTCCCCGATGGGCAGGGACGCGAGCGGCGTCAGACCCAGATCGTCGGCAAAATACCGCAGCGATTCGTGAAACAGGATGCAGCCGTCAAATGGCAGCGAAGCGGCAGTTTCCGCAAAAGCTGTCCGGATCTCTTCAATTTTCGCAAGGTACCTCGCCGCATTGTCCCGATACTGCGCGGCGTGCGCAGAGTCGGCCTCACACAGTCCGTCACGCAGGTTTTCCACCTGCCGGTAATACCGGCTGGGGCTTGTCCAGATATGCTCATTGACCAGCTCCTCGTGGACTTCACCGTCCTCATGCTCGTGCACATGCCCGCTCTCCAGCAGCGGAATACCCGTCGAAGCATCCACCACCGGCAGCTCCGGGAACTGGCTGCGCGCGCCATCCAGAAATGCCTCGGCTCCCGCACCGTTGATCACCAGCACATCCGCTTGCGAGAGAGTAATCATGTTATCCGGCGACAGCTGGAAATCATGCAGGCAGCCGGTCTGCGGACCGGTCAGGCTGACCAGCTCCACATCGTCAATCCCCTGCGTCAAGTTCAGTGCCGCCACATACACCGGATAAAACGACGCGACAATCCGCGTTTTCGCTTTTCCATGCTGCGCTGTACCGGTAAGCAGCGTAATCACCGCCGATAGCACCACGATGCCTGCCATCAGCAGCGCCACCTGTCCGTAAACCCGTTTTCCCATGCCGCCCCTCCATGCCTGTGTCGGTTATTGCAATCCATTCGCAATTAACAATACTCGAATTTTTCCCGCTTGTCAAGGGAAAAAGCGCGAATCCTGCGGCACGGCCGCCGAAAGACCTGGTTGACAAGCGAATTTCCCCCGGATACAATAGAAATAGAGAAAGGAGGCGGCCGCATGGAACAGCGGACCACCCGGCAGAAGCAGCTGATTATGGACATCCTGCTGCATGCACAACAGCCGCTGACCGCACAGGAGGTGCACGCGCGTGCCGTCCGTCAGCTGCCGAACCTGGCGAAATCGACGGTATACCGCAATCTGGAAGCGATGAAGGCGCGCGGCGAAATCACGCAAGGGATGCTGGATAACGGCGAGAGCTATTACGAAGCCGTTCACGACGGGGAGCACAAGCATTACCTGGTATGCAAGGACTGCCATATCCGGGTAGATCTCCCCGACTGCCCGCTCGCACATATGCAGCAGGAAATTGCGGCCGCCGCCGATTTCACCATCACCGACCACGTCATCCAGCTGTACGGCTACTGTCGCGAATGCGCTGCACGGCGCCGGATGCAGCCGGGGGATAAAAAAGGCCCCGATCACCACGGATCGGGGCGATAGGACCGGCTCACGCCTGCTTTTCAAAAAGACTTTTTTCCACGCCGCAGATCGGGCACAGAAAGCCTTCGGGCAGCTGGTCAAACGGCGTTCCAGGCGCAATGCCCTCTTCCGGCACACCGACCGCCGGGTCGTAAACATAACCGCATACCGAGCATACATATTTTTCCATTGACTGGATTCTCCTTTTCTGTCAGATGGCGTTAGGATGTGCCGGCGACAGAAAAATATACAGAAAAAGGATGGCTGATTATGGTACGAAAATTTCAGAGCCTTCCCGTCGAACAGCGGGAGCATATGCGCGGCGGAGACGGAACGGTTACCCTGACGCCCGGGCTGCAGGCCGGCGATTACGCCGCGAAGCTGCGCCTGTTTTCCCGTATCACGCTGCCTGCGGGTGCCTCCATTGGCACCCATGTGCATCAGGACGAAGAAGAATTTTTCTATATCCTCACCGGCACGGGGGAATTTGACGACAACGGCACGGCGGTTGCTGTCGAGCCGGGGGACTCCACCGTCACCCGCAGCGGCGAATGCCATTCCATCCGCAACACCGGCGACACCCCGCTCGAGCTGCTGGCGATCATCGCCACGCTGTAATTTGATCTGTTTATAGTCGGGGAAAATGGTGCAGCCACACCCGGTTGTCCCCACTAGCCGGACGGATTGCCGTTTTTCCCAAAGGGAAGAAGGAAAAGAAGTGGAAGCTCTCGTTGCCTATTTAAAAAAGGCCATTACAGACAAAATGCCGCTGGAGAATATTGTGGATGTCTTTGAGCAGATGTGTCAGACGCCGATAGAAGAGGACATGATTCTGTTTGAGACCGGAACCTATTCTTTTGCGGGGGAACCTTTCTTTTATTTCTCGTTAGTCAGACAGTATCCTAATAACGAAGATGATGAGTTCTATCAAATCCACGTGGATGTCCTTTATGCACCAACCCGTGAAAACGCGGCTTTTGAATCTGCTGTGTGGGATAACCAGCTGGACGAAAATATTTTTGACTATATCCGAAAATCTCCGGTTTTTGCTTACGCTAAACAGAAGGAATATGTGCAGGTCGACATAAGCTTGTACGAGACGTGATGATCCCTTTTCGTCCGTTTCAGCAGACCATCCGGATGGTCTGCCGCCGTGGAAAGAGGGGAGGTTGCGGAACCGCGTCTTGACAAACCTTGTTGTACACGCTATAATAAGCAGGTTTCTGCCGCCGGGACTGTTATCCCAGCGGCTTTTCTGCGGGCTTTTTCAAAATCCAGCAAAGGAGTGCTTCCTGAATGAACCGTTACGATGTGGTGATCGTCGGCGCCGGTCCGGCCGGTATTTTTACCGCAATCGAGCTCAAGCGCCGTGCACCGCAGCTGAGCATACTGATGGTGGATGAAGGGCGCACCATCGATAAACGCGCCTGCCCAGCGCGCAAAAACGGACGCTGCGTCAACTGCCAGCCCTGCAACATCATGAGCGGCTGGTCGGGTGCGGGTGCTTTCTCCGACGGCAAGCTGTCTCTCTCGGAGGAGGTGGGCGGCAACATCACCGACTATATGTCTGCCGACGAGGCACAGGAGCTCATCCGCTACGCCGACTCCATTTATACCGCCTTTGGTGCGCCCGACAAAGTGCACGGGCTTAACGACAAAAAGGTGGAGGAAATCGACTACGCCTGCAGTCGGCATAACATCCATCTGATCCGCTGCCCGGTGCGGCACATGGGCACCGAATACAGCTTTGAGACACTGCGGAACATGTATCTCTGGCTGCGTGAGCAGGCGGGTTTCACCTTCCTCGAACGTACCCGCGCGCAGCACATCGTCACCGAAAACGGCCGGGTGACCGGTGTTGCGCTGCACACCGCCGGCGCAGAACCATTTACGGTGGAAGCCGGACGGGTGGTGGCCGCTCCCGGGCGCGGAGGCGCCGACTGGCTGACCCATATCGCACGGGAAAACGGCATCGACACCCGCAACAATGAGGTCGATATCGGTGTGCGGGTCGAGGTGCCAAACGCCGTGATGGACCATCTGACTAAACACCTGTATGAGGCCAAAATGGTCTATTACAGCGACACATTTGAAAACAAGGTGCGCACCTTCTGCATGAATCCCGGCGGCATCGTCAGCGAGGAGCACTACGATGGCGGCCTTGCGGTGGTCAACGGCCATTCCTACGCCGAGGAAGAACGCCGAACCGGCAACACCAATTTTGCGATGCTGGTGTCCTCCCGCTTCACCGAACCGTTCGACCGACCGATTGAATACGGCCGCTATATTGCCCAGCTCGGCAACATGCTCACCGGCGGCGGCATTATGGTGCAGCGGCTGGGTGATCTGCTGCTCGGACGGCGCACCGACGCCGATCGGCTGAGCCGTTCCACCACCATCCCCACCCTCAAAACCGCGGTGCCGGGCGACCTGTCCTTTGTACTCCCGCACCGCCATCTGACCAGTCTCATCGAAGCGATGCGTGCCTTCGACAAGGTAGCGCCGGGACTGTACGCCAAAAATACGTTGCTGTACGGCGTGGAAGTCAAATTCTATTCCTCCAAGGTGGCGGTTGACCGCCGCTTTGCCACCGCCGTGGATGGCCTGTATGCAATCGGCGACGGTGCGGGTATCACCCGCGGCCTGATGCAGGCCAGCGTCACCGGCGTGGTGGTCGCGCGGGACATTGCCGGCACGCAGCCAGAATAATATAAAGCCCGGACGGTGATTTTTGCCGTCCGGGCTTTGTATGTGCTTTATTCCGCCGCATACAGCCGGATAATGCGGTCCGGCGGCAGCTGCACATACAAAAGCGCATACTCCTCAATATGAGTACAGCCTACAACACAAGCCGATTCAATACATCGGGATTCCCAAAACGTATATCTTTTTGGACTATACTTGTCAAGACTATTTTTCGCGTTTTTTCAGGCGCTTCCACCAGCGTAACAATGATATATTTATTCAAAACCACAAGAATTGCTGCTAACCGGCAACCTATACTTTACTGGCCGGGAAATTTTCCCGGTTTTTCCGCTGGGCATTGTGCTTTTCCCGGCAGCATGGTATGATAAGCGAGGAATCGACTAAAGGAGGGAATGCCTGTGGGGCTTTCTTTACAGCACGTCAGCAAATCCTTCGGTGAGCGAAAGGCGGTGGACGATCTCAGCTTCTCGATGGAGCATCCGGGGGTCTTCGGCCTGATCGGCACCAACGGCGCCGGAAAAACCACCACCATCCGCATGACACTCGGCGTGATGGACCGCGACGCCGGGGAAATTACCTGGAACGGCGGCCCGCTCAACCGAAACACCGTGCGTTTCGGCTATATGCCGGAGGAGCGCGGCATCTATCCCAAGGTGAAGGTCATCGACCAGCTTGTGTATTTCGGCGAACTGCGCGGCATGAGCCGCCGGGCAGCACTCGAGTCGGCCGACCGCTGGCTCGGACGCCTCGGAGTGACCGAATACCGGGACATGCCGGCTGAAAAGCTGTCAAAGGGCAACCAGCAGAAAATCCAGTTGATTGCCACTCTGATCCATGACCCGGAGCTGATCTTTCTTGATGAACCGTTCAGTGGTCTCGACCCGATCAACACGGACATCTTCAAAAGTGTGGTCGGCGAACTGATTGCGGAAAATAAATTCATCGTGATGTCCAGCCACCAGATGGCGACGGTGGAGGAATACTGCGAGGATCTGGTGATCCTCACCCACGGGCGGACGGCGCTGGCCGGCAACCTGCGGCAGATCAAAGCGGGATACGGCCACACCAACCTGTCGGTCATCTGCACAGCGGATGTGTTTCCGCTGGCCGAGCAGCACGGGCTGCAGCTGATCGAAAAAACCGCCGGCGGCTATGAATTCAAAATCACCGGCGATGAGATGGCCAACGGCTTCCTGCGGGATATGGTGGCGCGCGACATCTTCCCGGAGCGCTTTGAGATCCGTGAGCCATCGCTGCATGAAATTTTTGTAGAAAAGGTGGGTGAGGCTGAATGAAAGATATTCTGACGGTATTCCGCTTCACCCTGCGGGACGGTGCACGCAAAAAAGCCTTCTGGGTGACCACCATTATTGTGCTGGTGCTGATTGTGGGTATCTGCTGCGTGCCGCGGGTCATGGATCTGTTTTCCGGCGGGAATGCGTCGGAGCCGGGATCCGAAACACCCGGCACTTCCGTGGGCGAGCCGGCCGAAAAGACCGAAACCTGCTACCTGATCGATGAGCAGCAGCTCATCCCCGGCGCCGCCGAAGCGCTCGCCGCCGCGCTGCCGCAGGCCGACGTTATCGTCGGCGAGGAGAGCCGGCTGGACAGCTACAAGGCGGAAGCTGAGACAGACGGCAGCGTGTATATCGTCCAAATCCAGCCGTCGGAAACGGGTACGCTACCCAAAGTGCAGTTTTATGTACACGACATCATGAGCGGCACCTCGACCGGCACGGTGACGGCGGCGCTCAAGGCGGCCTATGTATCCCAGGCGATGCAGTCCGCGGGCGTTTCAGCGGATATGACCGCGCTGGCGCTGTCTGACATGGCCTATGATATGGCGATTGTGAGCAAAATGGATATGTCGGGGTATATCCTTGGCATCCTGCTGACCATGCTCACCTTCTTCGCGGTGTATTATTACGGCTACGGCGTGGCGATGTCGGTCGCTTCCGAAAAGACTTCCCGCGTGATGGAAACGCTGGTAGTCTCCGCCAAGCCGTCCCGCATCCTGGTGGGCAAGATCCTCGGCATGGGCGTGCTCGGGCTGCTGCAGATGCTGATGTTCCTGGTGGTCGGTGCGCTTGGCTACAAGCTGCTCGTGCCGGCGGATTTCACCATCGGCGGCATGCCGCTGGCGCTGTCGGCCTTCACGCCGGCTTCCGCACTGCTGATTCTCGTGTATTTCCTGCTCGGCTACGCGCTGTACGCGGTGCTCAACTCGGTTTGCGGCGCCACGGTCAGCCGCACCGAAGATCTCAATGCGGCGATGATGCCCACTGTGTTCATCAGCCTGATTGCGTTCTATGCGGCCTATCTGGTGATGTTCATCCCCAACGAAGCGGCCAAACGGGTCGTTACCTATATCCCGTTCACCTCTCCATTCCTGCTGCCCTTCCGGCTGCTTAACGAGACGGTGCCTGCTATGGATATCGTCATTTCGCTTGTGCTGCTGATAATTTGCATCGCTGTGGTTGCGCTGCTGTCGATTCGGATCTATTCCGCGTCGGTGCTGCATTATGGCCAGCGGCTGAAGCTGAAGGACATCCTCCGGTTAAGATGACAGGGTCGAACAAAACCCGATTTCGGAGGCGTGAGAAAAGCGATACGACGGCAGGTGCTGCCCTGTACCGGTTGAGGCGGGGTGGGTTTGACCCTGCTCATCTTAAGCAAATACCCCCTAAAAAGGAGCCGGTTTAAAGCCCGGCTCCTTTTGGCGGCTTACAGCGGTAAAACACCTCTGCTTGCAGGAAAGGACAGGCCATGACAAGGAAAAAATGGCAGAAAAAGATGATCGATCAGTATGGCCGGATGCCGCAGGATCCTGTCGAAGACAGCGAAATCGATATCCTGCGAGGGTATTTCGATCACCGGCGCAAAGCGGAGCCGACAGCCTTCCATATTGACGAAACCACCTGGCAGGATCTCTCGATGGACGATGTCTACCGACGGGTCAACCACACCCTGACCTCGCCGGGCGACCAGCTGCTGTACTACTGGCTGCGCACCCCCGCGCTGGAGGAGGCGGTCTACACCCGGCGCCGGGAGATGATCCGTTATATGGAGACGCACCCCGATGTGCGCATGCGCATCCAGCGGATTCTGGCGAAAACCGGAAAGCACCGGGCCGCGCAGACGATCGAGTCTTTTGCGCCGTCTGCCGTCCGCTCGGGCGGACTGTGGATCGCCATTCTGCTGCCCATTCTGCTGCTGATATCGGGGCTGTGCATGGTGAAAATTTCCTGGATGGTGCCGGTGTTTTTCGCCCTGCTCATTCTTCTGCCGGCCTATCATATCGGTATGACCCGGCGGCTGGAAACAAATCTGCCGATTGTCAACACCATTGTCTCTACCATTGCCGCCTACCGGAAAATTGTCCGCACACTGCCGGATGACGGCGCCTTTTTGACCGCGCCGTATGCGGCGGCCGGACAACGGACCAAGGCGGTCACCCGCATCGGCGGCACCTCGTTTGCAACCAATAACGACCTGATGCTGCTGGTCAACAATTTTCTGTTGTTTGATCTGATCATATACGAGCTGCTGAAAAAACGCATCGGCCGGCTGAGCAAAGAGGTTTCCGCTATCCACACCTGTGTGGGCGAGCTGGATGCCGCCATCGCGGCGGCATCCTACCGGCAGGCGGCCGGATACTGGTGCGAGCCGAATCTGTCTTTTGAGGCAGACGCCCCGCTGCGGCTGCGGGCCGAAGGCATGGTGCACCCGCTGCTGCGGCATCCGGTGCCCAATACGGTGGACACCGCACGCTCTCTGCTGATCACCGGCTCCAACGCCTCGGGAAAATCCACCTTTTTAAAGGCAGCCGCACTCAACGCCCTGCTTGCACAAAGCATCGCCACCGCCCTGTGCGAAGCATACAGCGCTCCGGCGTTCCACATTTACAGCTCGATGGCGCTCAGCGATGATATTCTGGCGGGAGAAAGCTATTTCGTTACCGAGATCAAGGCAATCCGGCGCATCTGCCGCGCTGCGCAGCGGGGAGAACGCGTGCTTTGCATCGTCGATGAGGTGCTGCGCGGCACCAATACGGTGGAACGCATCGCCGCCTCCAGCGTTTTGCTGGAGGATCTGGCGGAGCACGACTGCCTGTGTATCGCGGCGACGCATGACGCTGAGCTGTGCGAATTGCTGGAGAAGCGCTATACTCTGTTTCATTTTCAGGAACGGGTCACCGCTTCCGACATCACCTTTGATTATCGCCTGCACCCCGGTGCCGTTTGCTCCAGCAACGCAATTCGGCTGCTCGGACTGCTGGGCTTTGGGAAGGAAGTCACCGCACAGGCGGATGAACGGGCGGAATATTACCGCCAAAACGGCGCATGGACGCCGTCCCGTGACGACGAGAGCGATTATATGCCAACAGAAAGGAGCGACCTCCAATGACATCAAAAAAACAGCTTTGTCGGGATCTGCGCCAGCTCGGCGTACAGCCCGGCGACGTCCTTCTTGTCCACAGCGCTATGAAACCGCTCGGGCCGGTGGAAGACGGCTGCCGCGGCGTCATCGAGGCGCTGTGTGAAGCGCTGACCGGGACGGGCACCCTGTTGCTGCCGGCGCTCACCTACGCGACGGTCACACAGGAGAACCCGGTTTTTTCAGTCAGCGATACCCCCTCCTGCGTCGGAAAGCTGTCTGAGGCGTTCCGCACCATGCCGGATGTCCGGCGCAGCATACATCCCACGCATTCGGTATGTGCCGTCGGCCGGCTGGCGGCTGACATGCTTTCCGGCCATGAGGAAGACCGCACGCCGGTGGGATCGCATTCCCCGTTCCGCCGGCTGGCGGAGCAGGGAGGCAAAATCCTGATGCTCGGCTGTGGGCTTACGCCCAACACCTTTATGCATGGCGTCGAGGAAGAGGCCGGCGTGCCGTACTGCCTGTCGCCTGACCCGATTGCCTATACCTGCATCCTGCCGGACGGGACGCAGTACACCGCCGCCTATACGCCGCATCTGTTTGACGGAATAACCCAGCGCTATGACCGGGCGGCGGCGCTGCTGAACGGGGATGCCCTGCGGTTTGGGCGGGCGGCACTGGCCGACTGTGCGCTGATCGACGTGGCAAGTCTGCGCCGGGCGGCGCTGAACCGGATGCGGACGGAGCCGCTGTATTTCGTCGATCGCAGAGTCTGAATTCCACCGCAAAACAAAAAGCGGACCATCGTCCTGGCCCGCAGAAAGTTTCAGGGGATGATGCACCGCATCATCCCCTTTTTGTCCTGTCCGGCGGAGCATTATTCCTCCATCTGTTTGCCGAGGAATGCCGCCGCCACCTGCGCCAGGCGAACATCCCCCTCATTGGGAACCGCACCGCTGTCCGGCTGCAGCATGCACACGGCACCGATGACATCGCCCGCGGCCAGAATCGGCGCTACTACCGCTGCCGCACGGTCACTGCCGTCCACCGGCTGCACCCGATTGGCGTCCCCCGCCGCAATCTGGTAGGTGCGGCGCTGATCCATCAGTTCTTCCAGACGAGCAGATACCCGCCGCTCCTGAAATTCCTTTTTGGATACGCCCGCGGCAGCCACCACATGATCCCGGTCGCAGATCAGCACCGCCATACCGCAGGCGCGGGACATGACGTCGGCATACTGTCCGGCAAACGGGGAAAGTTCTCCGATCGGGGAATACTTCTTAAATACCACTTCGCCGTCGTTATCGGTAAAAATCTCCAGTGGATCCCCCTCACGGATACGCATGGTGCGCCGGATTTCCTTGGGGATTACCACACGGCCGAGATCATCAATTCTTCTGACAATTCCAGTTGCTTTCATCTCAAAAATTCCTTTCTTCCACAATACGCTTTTTCCATCTATCTTTTATGCAGGGAATGCATGCCGGAACTTTCCGCTCCCTGCCATCAATGGCAAAAGTAGTATCTGTCCGAACGAAATTTTTATACGGCCGCCGCCGTCAATTTTTCGCGTCGAAAATCATCACAACCGCACTAACTGCCCAAATTTGCAGCCGAAAGAAAAACACCTGGAAAATGTTTCTTTTAACGCCATTCTCGTCCGTTTGTGGCAGGCACATGACAATCTGAGACAACGCACTCCATCTTTCCGGTACATAGTAAAGCACCTCAATGGTGCACATCCTGTGTCATGTCAGCTCCCGATACCCGTATCGGTGAACCTCATCTGCTCCGCCGCCGGGATAATCCCGCCGGTATTGCCCCTTGATTCGAAAATCTACGGGATGCCGGAATATCGGATCGTCATAAACAAACGAATGATATTCGCCGTTTTCTCCGCAAATATCCGCCCCTGAAAGGCAGACCACCGCAATAACAAAACCGCTGCCGCATTTAATCGAGCCAAATAGCAAAAAAGGCCGGCAACTCATCCATAAATGTCGGCCGCAGGTCCGAACCATTCAAAGTGACGTCTTGCTCCGCAAGCCGCTTATGGAATGCCTTCCGGCATGGATTCCCCTTTATACCTACAAAAAATCACGGCCAGCCCTGAAGGGCTGACCGTGATTTCTGGTGCGCGTAAACGGACTCGAACCGCTGACCTCTTGCGTGTGAAGCAAGCGCTCTAACCAGCTGAGCTATACGCGCATATGGTGACCCGAACGGGAATCGAACCCGTGATACCGCCGTGAAAGGGCGGTGTCTTAACCGCTTGACCATCGGGCCGTGTGGTAGCGGTAATTGGATTCGAACCAATGACACTGCGGGTATGAACCGCATGCTCTAGCCAACTGAGCTATACCGCCATCTGCTGCCCTTGTGTCAGGGCGCAGTCTATTATAGCGCGGAGATTGTCCGTTTGTCAACCCCCAATTTGCAAAAGTTCCCGATTTTTTATCTTCTCCGGACCCATTCAGCCTGTCGGCTGCGTCAGGGCGAAAATATCAATGCACCCGACCGGGCAGCCCTCGGCGCATTTGCCGCAACCAACGCATTTTTCGGGATCGATCGCGGCGAGAAAATCCGTGACCTGAATGGCCTCATATTCGCACACCCGAGTGCATTTCATGCAGCCGATGCAGCCGGCCGTGCATGCCTTTCGCACAACCGCCCCCTTATCATGGCTGGAGCAGCGCACCACGCCTTTTGCGCTGCCCGGCAGCAGCGCAATCAGCCCCTTCGGACAAACCGAAACACATTTGCTGCACCCGCGGCAAAGCGACGGATCGATGCGGGCGAGGCCGTCGTCCACCGTAATAGCCCCGTATTCGCACACCGCACGGCAGTCGCCGTAACCCAAGCAGCCGTAATTGCATTTCCAGTTGCCGCCGTAAAACTGATTTGCCGCCGCGCAGGACGGGATTCCGTGATAGTCCAGCTTGCGCGCCGTATGCGCCTCACAACCGCCGCAGCGCACCATCGCCGTTTTGACCTCCACCGTACCGGACACACCGAGCAGCGTAGAGGTTTTCTCTGCCGTTTCGGCGCCGCCGGGTGAGCACAGGCCGACCTTCGCGCCCTCATGCACCAGCGCGTGCGCATAGCCGTCGCAGCCGGAATAGCCGCAGGCACCGCAGTTGGCGCCTGGCAGCGCATCACGCACCGCCTCCACTTTTTCATCACGCGGCACCGCCATGACCACCGACGCCACAGCCAGAACCAGTCCGGCCACCAGCCCGACGCCAGCCACAATCAGAATCGCCAACATAATGGGATTCATCCGCAACCCCTTGCCTTTCTGTTTAATGTCATTTACAGGCCGAACAGACCCTGAAAGCCGAGGAAGGACACCGATACCAGCGAAGCAGACACCAGCGTGATCGGCAGGCCTTTCAGCCCCTCCGGTATCTCTGCGCTCTCCAGCCGTTCCCGCACACCGGCGAACATCACCATCGCCAGCAGGAAGCCGAGTCCGGCGCCCAACGCGTTAACCAGCGACTGCACGAAGGTGTAACCGCTGTCGATATTCAGGATGGTCACGCCGAGCACCGCGCAGTTGGTGGTGATCAGCGGCAGATAAATGCCCAAAGCCTTGTGCAGCGGCGGAACAAACCGCTTGAGCACGATTTCCACCAGCTGCACAAGCGCGGCAATGATGAGGATAAACACAATCGTCTGCAGATACGCCAGATCGTTCGGCTCAAGCAGCAGCCGGTAAATCGGCCAGGTGGCGGCGGTGGCCATCAGCATCACGAAGATGACCGCCAGCGACATGCCCACCGCGGAGTTGAGCTTTTTCGACACGCCGAGGAACGGACAGATACCAAGAAATTGAGAAAGCACAAAATTGTTGACCAGCAGGCCGCCGATCAGGATCGCAAACAGGGAGGCATTATTCATCTTGGCCGCCCCCTTTACCCATCTGGAGCATAAGGCCGAAAACGTTATTTTTCAACCTCTTCGCCCCCTTTCGCCGACGTGCCGCACGCACGTCCACAGGCGGCTGCCTGCGGACAGGCCGCGCACACCTCAGTACCGAGCTCCCGCCGCGCGCTCTGCGCTTCCAGACGCTTCGACAGTTTATTGGTCAGCCAAATCAGCATGCCGAACACAAAGAACCCACCAGCCGGCAGCACAAAAATAGCGATCGGCGGGAACAGCCCGCCCTCCGGCCAGCCGAACAGCGTGCCGCTGCCGAGGAACTCGCGGATGCCGCCCATAATCACCAGTGCCGCCGTGAAGCCGGCGCCCATGCCCAGCCCGTCGAGTGCCGACAGACCGACGCTGTTTTTACTGGCGAACGCCTCTGCTCGCCCGAGGATGATGCAGTTGACCACGATCAGCGGCAAATAGATGCCCAGCGCCTGATCGATAGCCGGCAGATACGCCTTAACGAGCATCTGTACGATGGTGGTGAAGCCGGCGATAACCACGATATAGGCGGGCAGCCGCACTTTATCGGGGATCACCCGCCGCAGCAGCGAAATCACGATGTTGGAGCAGACGAGCACAAAGGTTGCCGCCGCACCCATACCCAGCCCGTTGACCGCCGCGGTGGTGACCGCAAGAGTCGGGCAGGTGCCGAGTACCAGCCGCAGCACCGGATTTTCCCGGATGAGGCCCTTGGTAAAAGTCTGTGTATATTTACCCACGGCTGCCGGCCTCCTTTATCGTCTGATACCACGCCACCGCCTGATTGACCCCGTCGGTGATGCCGCGCGAGGTTTTGGTGGCCTGAGACACGCCGTCGATGGTCTTTCCCAGCTCGAATGTCTCCGCCGTCCTGCCGGCAAAGGCGTCGAGCAGGCCGCCTTCCCGCACCTTATCGACGTAGCCGGCTGTCTCGTTGTCGTCAGTCACCGCGACACCGGTTATGGTGCCGTCGGTGGAAATGCCGGTCATCACGGTCAGCCCCGCGCTCTTGCCAGTGGCAGAAGCAGTGAACACATAGCCCACCGTTTCGCCGTCCTTAAGTGCGGTGTAGTAGGTGAGCATATGCGTCGTTTGTTCCTCTCCATACATCATGCTTTGCTTCTCAAAGGTATCCGCGTCGATCACCTGCTGGCGCGCGGCAGTTTCTGCTTCCTCATTGCGCGCGGCGATGGTGGCGGCAGTCAGGGCATTCGTCCCTGCAAGGGCCGCCGTAGTCACGCCGGCGATCACCATCAGCGAAACCGCCGAAACCACGATATCCTTAACCTTATTTCGCACGGCGCAGCCACCTCCTTTTCTCTCCGAACGGCAGCGGCCGGGTAAACCGCTCGATAAGCGGCACAAGGATGTTCATAATCACGATCGCAAAGGATACGCCCTCCGGCAGCGAACCACACAGGCGGATGAGCACCGTCAGCAGACCGCAGCCCACCGCGAAAACCACCTTGCCCGTCTTGTTGACCGGGGAGGTCGTGTAGTCGGTCGCCATGAAAATCGCGCCGAGCAGCAGGCCGCCGGACAGGATATGGTACACCGGATCCTGTCCGCACAGCCAGGTCACCACAAACACAGTACCCACAAAGGTGACCGGCACAATCGGGGAAATCACCCGTCGGATGACCAGATACACGAAGCCCAGCAGCAGCGCCAGCGCACAGGTTTCCCCCAGGCAGCCCGGCCGCATGCCAAAAAGCAGTTCGGTTTTGGTGTAGGCGGAAATGTCCCCGCCGTTCGCCAGCAGCGCCAGCGGCGTCGCGGAGGATACCGCATCGGCGCCGCGCCACTGCAGCGGCTCCACCCAGTTGTTCATCTCGGTGGGGAAGCTCCCCATCAGGACAATACGCCCGGCGAGCGCCGGGTTGACAAAATTCTGGCCGATGCCGCCGAACATCTGCTTGGCGACCACAATCGCGACCACGCCGCCCAGCGCCGCCTGCCACAGGGGGATGGTCGCCGGCAGGTTGAACGCCAGCAGCAGGCCGGTCACCACCGCCGACAGATCGCCGACTGTCTGCGGCCGCTTCATCACCGCCCGCGACAGGATTTCCGACGCAAGGCACGCGCCAACGCACACCATCTCCACCGCCAGCGCTCTGAAACCGAACAGCCATACCGAAGCCACCAGTGCCGGCACCAACGCGATAATAACGTCGAGCATAATACCGCGGGTATTCTGTCCGCAGTGCAGGTGCGGCGAGGAGGATATCACAAGAGGCTTATCCATCCGAACACATCCTTCCGTAATCCTTAGGGAGAAGCGCAGCCCGGCCGGGCCGGCTCAGGCCTTGTGCCGCCGCACCTGCTCCTTGGCCATGCGCATCGTCTGCACGATGGGGCGGTGGGCCGGGCAGGAGTAGGAGCAGCAGCCGCATTCCATGCAAGTCATCACGCCGCGGCGGGCCATGTCCTCGACATCGCCGGCCGCATAGGCGCGGGCAATCGCGGTGGGCATCAGGTGCATCGGGCAGGCATCCACACAGCGCCCGCAGCGGATGCAGGTGGTCGCGGCGGTCATCTGCGCATCCTTTTCAGTAAAGGCCAAAATGGCGTTATTCTGCTTGAGCACCGGCAGGGCGTCGTCCATAAGTGCCAAACCCATCATCGGCCCGCCCATCAGCAGCTTGCCGCAGGGTTCCTTCAGTCCGCCGCAGAAGGCCAGAACATCGTGCACCGGCGTGCCGATGGTGACCCGGAGGTTTTGGGGATGCGCCACCGCGGAGCCGTCCACTGTCACCCGCTTGTCGATCAGCGGTATGCCGGTTTTCAGATACCGGGACAAAAATGCGGCGGAGGTGACGTTCATCACCACGCAGCCCACATCCGCCGGCAGTTTTCCGGGCGGCACCCGGCGGCCGGTACAAGCGGATATCAACACCTTTTCCGCCCCCTGCGGATAGCGCGCCGGCAGGGCTTTGACCTGCACCTGACGCTGCGGGGTGGATACGCTGCGCGCGATTTTGGACAGCTCTTCGATCGCGGCAGGCTTGTTTTTCTCGATCGCAATAATGACCCGTCCCGCGTCGAGGAATTCCATAATCGTCTGCACACCAGAAACGATGTCCCAAGAATTTTCCATACACTCGCGGTAGTCGGTGGTTATGTACGGCTCGCATTCCGCCGCGTTGACGATCAGGGTGTCCACCTCGTCGAGATTTTTCGGGTTGAGCTTGATATGGGTCGGGAAGCCCGCACCGCCGAGCCCCACCAGCCCGGATGCCCGGACCGCCGCAATGAACTCCTCACGGTTCTCCACCTTCGGCGGCGCGATATCGTCCGCCATACGCTGCTCGCCGTCCGCCTCGATGACCACCGCCTGCGTGGTGCGCCCGCCGGGCAGCAGCAGTTCGGTCATACCGGTCACCGTACCCGACACCCCGGAATGTACCGGTGCGCTCAGCGGCTTGTCGCTGTCACCGACCACCTGGCCGACCGCCACGCGATCCCCGGCCTTCACCGTTGGCACGCACGGCGCGCCCAGATGCTGGGACATCGCCAGGAGGATCCGCTCGGGCGGCGGCATGACGATGGTCTCGCATTCCGCCGTGTTCTTCCGGTGCGGGGCGTGTACGCCGCCGTGCGGGCGCGCACCCCACCATTCTTTTATTGTCATCTGCCGGACACATCCTTCCCTCTGCATGAAAAACTTTTACCATTTGTAAATTTGCAGGAACAATATACAAAAATCATCCAAATTTACAGCGAAAAGCGCCGTAGCTGCGGCAACGTAATATTAGTCACAAAGCCGGTCAGCGTACCAGTGCCGAGCGCGGCGAGCAGCAGCCAGGGGGCATACGCCAGCAGCGCGTTCCCCATGAGCAGCATCGCAGCGGCAAGCTGGGCGGCGTTGTGGGTGACCGCCCCCAGAATTCCGACAGCGATGAAACTGACCCGCCCGCGCAGCAGCCGCAATGCGGCTGCCATCACCAGAGCGGACAGCATGCCGCCGGCAAAGCTCATCACGAATGCGCTTCCCCCGCGCACCAGCAGCACAAATCCGGCCTTGACCGCCGTAATCGCCAGCGCGGCAGGCAGGCCGAGCGCAGACAGCGCATACATGGTTACGAGATTGGAAAGCCCCAGCCGGGCACCGGGCACCGGCAGCGGGGGCAGCAGTCCCTCCAGAAATGACAGCGCAAGCGCAAGCGCCGCCAGCAGCCCCAACAGCGCGGTGCGCCGTGCCGCTCGGGCGGCCGGGATTTTTATGGCCATATAAGTCCCCTTTTCTCTGCGCCGCCGGAACAAACCGCAGCGTTTACTGCGCGACGGCGTCGATTCCGCCGCCGGCTTCTCCGGATATCTGCACCACAATGCCAGCCGGCACGCAGGCCGCCGACTGCCCGGAACGGGACAGCCAGCCGCTGTGCACGCAGACCTGATCCGGACAGCCGCTGTGCGCCACCCGGACCCGTCCTCCCTGCACCTCGACGGTTACCGGGATGTCTCCTTTTCCGGTGAAGGTGCGTTCGGCGTCAGCCGACAGCGGCAGCGTTACTGTGCCGCCCGGTGTGGTGACGACCGCCGTTTCCCCCGGCGGTGTGCCCAGTCGGAGCACCGCCAGCAGCAAAAGCGCCGCCAGCGCCACAGCACCGGCAAGGATAAAATCGCCGCGGCGCCAAAGCACCCGGCGCGCAGCCGCTTCTCCGGTCACCCTCGTTCGCCGCCTTTCCGATTGCCAAACCGACACAATGTTGATATACTGTACCCTATAAGAAATATGGCCATTTCTCTCGTGAACATACAGACACTTTATATTACCGCATTTTTAGACAATCCGCAAGGTGTTTTCACGGGAATACCTGCGCCTGCGGTCCAGGCCAAGCAAAGGAAGGAAGAAGCACATGGATTTCAACTTTTTTATGCCGGTACAGGTTTTCAGCGGCGAGGGCTGCCTGCCGCAGCACGCCGGCGTGCTGCGCAGTCTTGGCCGCCGCTGTCTGGTTGTAACCGGTCGGCACAGCGCCAAAGCCAGCGGCGCGCTCGATGACGTTGTGCGCGTGCTGGAGGAACAAAACATCGACTATACACTGTGCCCGGCGATCGGACCGAATCCGCTGGTCAGCCAGTGCCAGACAGCCGCCTGTGCCGCCGAGGCCTGCCGGGCAGATTTTCTCATCGGCATCGGCGGAGGCTCGGTGATGGACGCGGTTAAAGCGGCCGCCTGGCTGGCGGCCAACCATATCGGCGATACCGACCGCCTGTTTGCCGGAACACTGCGGCACCCGCCGCTGCCGGCGGCGCTCATCGGCACCACCGCTGGCACCGGCAGCGAGGTCAGCGCCACCGCAGTGCTCACACTGGACGATACCGGCCGCAAACGCAGTGTCACCCATCCCAACTGCTATGCCCGCTATGTTTTCGCGGATGCGCGCTATACCGCCTCGATGTCCCGTACCTCCACCGTCTCCACCGCGCTTGACGCGCTTTCCCACGCGGTGGAGGGCTGGTTTGCACCGGGCTGCGGCGACGTGATCACCGCCTTTGGCGAAAAAGCACTGCCGCTGGTCAGCGCCGGGCTGCGGGAGCTTGCCGCAGCGCCGGATACGCTGCCGGATGCCGCCGGACGGGAGCGCCTGTTTTATGGCTCGCTGTGGGCGGGCATGGTGCTCAACGCAACCGGCACCGCTTTCCCCCATCCGTTCGGCTATATCCTCACCGAAGATTTCGGCGTACCGCACGGCATGGCGTGCGCGGTGTTCCTGCCGGCCTTCACCCGGCGAGCGGAGCAGTACGCACCCGAACGCGCTGCGCAGCTGTTTGCCCTGTGCGGCGGCCGTGACAGCTATTACACCACACTCCGGACGCTGACGGATGTCCGCATCACCATGACCGACGAACAGATCGGGGCATATTCTGCCCGCTGGCCGGGGCTGAAAAACCTGCCGCGCACCCCCGGCGGCTTTACACCAGAGGACGGGATCGCGCTGTTCCGCGAGCTGTTTCTGGCCTGATTAAAATAAGCGCCTCCGCAAAAAGTTCCTTTTGCGGAGGCGCTTTTCTACATCTAAATCTAAATCTAAAACAGAAGCATGGGACAGCTTTACACGGCCCGCCCTTCTGCCGACTTTCCGGCACGGCTGTCCCGCGTACCGCGAGCTTACCCCTGATTGCTCTGCACCGTCCGGGACGGCGACTGTGCATACAGCTTCTTATACGCACGGAAGAACGCAGAATAATCCCCGAATCCACATTCCTGCGCCGCATCAGTGGGCGGTGTTCCTTGGCGTATGCTCTGCCGCGCTGCGGCAAGCCGCTTGTGGATAACATAGTTCATCACCGTGGTACCGGTATATTTTTTAAACACCGTATTCAGATAATACTTGCTGATAAAAAAGCGCGCAGACAGCTCATCGAGCGTAATCGGCTCGCTCAGATGGGCGTTGAGATAGCGGACAATCTCCTCTACTGTAGGATTTCCGGCCGGCCGCGGTGCACCTCGGCGTTTGCGGCTCATGTATACCACCTGCGTAAGCAGCGCCTGAATCCGCGCTGCCAGCGCCGCATCACGCATATCATCGTCGAGCTCGTCACACGCCATCACCTGCTCAAAATAACCGCGCAGGCCAAACGCATCCGCCTGCGGGTAATACACGTCGCCCTCTCCGCCCTGAAACGGCGAAAGAAGCAGCCCGGTCATATCCGCCGGCAGCAGCGACGGCCGGAAGTGCAGTGCATAACGTTCGTAGTTTTCCCGGCCTTCAACCCGTACGCCGTGGAACACATTCGGCGGCAGCAGCAGCATGGATTCCGGCTGCGGGGTGTACTGCCGTCCCTCCACCAGATAGCTGACCCGGCCGCTGACAAAATAATACACCTCAAAGGTCTCATGACAGTGCAGGACATACTCTTCGGTCGGCTGGCAGTCGGCCGTATGATGCGCCATCATTTCCGCGTTGGACAGGGTTCTGACCATTTTCCGCCCTCCCCTTGACAGGATGGTATCAGTTTACCACAACACCGCTATTTTTGCAATGGATCTCCCCGCTCTTGCAATGGCAATCCCGTTAAAAAATGATAGACTGAAGACAGTATGCACGGCACTTGTTCCGACAGGCTTTATTTCTGGCTGATTTTGTAAAACTGTGAAGAAAAGAAAAGGGGCTTTTCTATGCTTCTCGGCGCGCAGCTCTATACGCTCAGGGACTATATCCAGAACGAACGGGACATTCGGTTTACGCTTGCACAGGTTGCAAAAATGGGGTATACCACCATCCAGGTATCCGGCATGGGACCGATCGATCCGCAGGTGCTGCGGTCGATCTGCGAGGAAAACGGGCTGCGGGTGGTACTGACCCACACCGATCCGGCACGCATCCTGAACGACACCGATGCGGTCATCCGGGAGCACGACATTCTCGGGTGCGATTATATTGGCATCGGCGCGATGCCGGAAAAATACCGCAGTGCATTCTGGCTGCCGCATTTTACGGCAGATTTCAAGGAGCCGGCCCGGCGCATCGCCGCCGCAGGCAAAAAACTGATGTACCACAACCACAACTTTGAATGGGAGAAGCTGCCGGACGGCAAGCGGATCATCGAGCACCTGCTGGAGGATTTCCCCGCCGACGAACTCGGCATCACGCTCGACACCTACTGGGTGCAGGCGGCCGGTGCGGATGTATGCGTATGGCTGGAAACGCTCCGGGACCGCATCCCGTGCGTACATCTGAAGGATATGGCGGTTCACGGCTTCAAGCAGGTCATGGCTCCGGTGATGGAGGGCAACCTGAACTTCGATGCCATTCTGGATACGATCACCGCACTCGGCACAGTGAAATACCTGCTGGTGGAACAGGACCGCTGTGAGGGCAGCCCGTTCGACTGCCTGCGGACGAGCTATAACAATCTGAAAGCCAAGGGGTTCCGCTGATTATACAGTATCCGGCGGCGCTACCGGCCGCCGAGGAGGAGGAAATGCAATTATGCAAAAGGTAAAGCTCGGGATCATCGGCGTGGGCAATATGGGATCTGCTCACGCCAAAAACATCACCGCCGGCGAGGTGCCGGAAATGGAAGTGACCGCGGTCGCCGACCGCAGTGAACAGCGCCGTCAATGGGCAAAGGAAAACTTACCCGAAGGGGTAAAAATTTATACCGAAGGCAGCGAGCTGATCGACGCCGGCGTATGCGATGCGGTGCTGATCGCCGTGCCACACTATCAGCATCCGGAGCTGGCTATCCGCGCATTCGGCAGGCACCTGCACGTCATGTGCGAAAAGCCGGCCGGCGTGTACACCAAACAGGTGCGTGAGATGAACGAAGCGGCCGCAAAAAGCAACCGGGTATTCGCGATGATGTTCAACCAGCGCACAAATGCCGTGTACCGGAAAATGCACGAGATCATCACGAGCGGCGAGATGGGCGCGATCAAGCGGGTCAACTGGATCATTACCGACTGGTACCGCACCCAGGCCTATTACGATTCCGGCTGCTGGCGCGCCACCTGGGCGGGCGAGGGCGGCGGCGTGCTGCTCAACCAGTGCCCGCACCAGCTCGACCTGCTGCAGTGGCTGACCGGCATGCCGTCGAAGGTACGCGCCTACTGCCGTTACGGCAAATGGCACGACATCGAGGTGGAAGACGACGTAACCGCCTATCTGGAATATCCGAACGGCGCCACCGGCGTGTTCATCACCACCACCGGCGACGCTCCGGGCACTAACCGCCTGGAGGTCACGCTGGAATGGGGCAAGCTGATCTGCGAGCATGACAAGCTGATCCGCTACCAGCTCGACGAGAACGAGCGTGCATTCTGCGCCGCCTGCCCGCAGGGGTTTGCCCAGCCGAAATGCACCATTTCCGAGGTGGAAACTGACGGTGAGAATCTGCAGCACGTCGGTGTGCTGCGTGCCTTTGCCGGCAATATCCTGCATGGTACTCCGCTGACCGCCCGCGGCGAAGAGGGCATCAACGGGCTGACTCTGTCCAATGCCATGCACCTGTCCGACTGGCTGGGCGAGACGGTCGAGCTGCCGTTTGACGAGGATCTGTATCTGGAGAAGCTCAACGAGCGCCGGGCATCCTCACGGCTGAAAACCGGCACCGGCACATACTTTGACACCTCCGGCAGTTATTGAACACGCAGAAGAGGGAGGAACATACAATGTCCAACGCAAATGGCATGACCTATGCCCCCAAAGGGAAACCCGCTCCGGTGGTAAAATCCGGAGAATTCGTATTTGCCGCTTCGGCGCTTGACCACGGCCACATTCATGGCATGTGCAACGGCCTGACCGAGGCCGGCGGCACCCTTAAATGGGTGTACGATCCCGACCCCGCCAAGGTGGACGCCCTTCTCAAGGAACATCCCGGCGCCCGTGCCGCCCGCTGTGAGGCGGAGATTTTGGAAGACCCGGCGGTGCGGCTGGTCGCGGGTGCGGCGGTCACCTCCGAGCGCTGTGCGCTCGGCCTGCGGGTGATGGACGCCGGCAAGGATTACTTTACCGATAAGGCGCCGTTCACCACGCTGGAACAACTGGACAGCGCAAAGAAAAAAGCCGCCGAAACCGGAAAGAAATACATGGTGTATTACAGCGAGCGCCTGCATGTGGAATGTGCCGTGTACGCCGGCGAGCTCATCGAACAGGGCGCCATCGGCCGGGTGATCCAGGTCATCGGCCTCGGCCCGCACCGTCTGAGTGCGCCGGGCCGTCCGGCGTGGTTCTTCGAGCGGGAGAAATACGGCGGTATCCTGTGTGACATCGGCTCGCACCAGATCGAGCAGTTCCTGTTTTATTCCGGCGCGAAGGATGCCCGTGTGGTGCGCAGCCAGGTGGCCAACTACAACCATCCCGCCTATCCCGAACTGGAGGATTTCGGCGACGCGATGCTGGTGGCGGACAACGGGGCGACCAACTATTTCCGCGTGGACTGGTTCACGCCGGACGGTCTGTCCACCTGGGGCGACGGGCGCACCGTGATCCTCGGCACCGACGGCTACATCGAGCTGCGCAAGTATATCAACGTCGCGGCACAGAAGACCGACAACCATCTCTTTCTGGTAAACCAGGACGGCGAACAGCATTTTGAATTGGCCGGCAAGGTGGGCTACCCGTTCTTCGGACGACTCATCCGCGACTGCCTCGACCGCACCGAAACCGCGATGACCCAGGCGCACGCCTTCAAGGCGGCGGAACTGTGTCTGCTCGCGCAGAAGCAGGCGGAAAGGATTGTCTGAGCCGCCGGAAAGGAAACTAGCATGAAAGCCTTTATGGACCGCGATTTTCTGCTCGACACGCCGACGGCGGCCGCCCTGTTTCACGATTATGCCGAGGCAATGCCGATTTTCGATTATCACAGCCACCTGAGCGCAAAGGAGATTCTGGACAACAAGGCGTTTTCCAGCATCACCGAGGCCTGGCTGAAGTTTGACCACTACAAATGGCGCGCGATGCGCACCCACGGCATTCCGGAAGACTACATCACCGGCAGCCGCAGCGACTGGGAAAAGTTCCAAAAATGGGCCGAAATGATGCCGTATCTGATCGGCAACCCGCTTTATCACTGGACCCATCTAGAGCTGCAGCGGTATTTCGGAATCGATGAGCCGCTGTGCGCTGCCAACGCGCAGAAGGTGTACGACCGCTGCAACGCGCTGCTCGCCAGCGATGGCTTCCGGGTGCGCGGCCTGCTGGAAAAAAGCGGCGTGTATGCGCTGTATACCACCGATGACCCCGTCGATGACCTGCACGCCCACGCGGCACTGAAAACCGCTTATACCGCGGTCAAGGTACTGCCGGCCTTCCGGCCGGACCGCGCGGTGCACTGCCATAAGCCGGGCTTTGCGGAATACCTGGATGCGCTGGCAGAAGCCGCCGGCATCCCGATTGCATCGCTTGCTGATCTTGAGCAGGCGCTGTGCCGCCGCATCGCGTATTTCCATGCAGCCGGCTGCCGCATCAGCGACCACGGTCTTGATCAGGCGCTGTATCTGCCGACAGACGACGCACAGGCCGATGCGGTATTTCAGAAGGCGCGCCGCGGCGAGCCGCTCACCCGCGACGATAAGCGCCGGTATCAGGGACATGTGCTGACCTGTCTCGGCCGGGAATATCACCGGCTGAGCTGGGTAATGCAGCTGCACATCGGCCCGATGCGCAACAACTCCACGCGTATGTTTGCCGCGGTTGGTGCGGACGCCGGATTTGATTCGATGGACGACGCCCCGCTCGCACAGGACCTTTCCCGGCTGCTTGACGCGATGGATACGGATGACCAGCTGCCGAAAACCGTGCTGTACTGCCTGAATCCGAAGGATACCGAAACCCTCGCGAGCATGCTCGGCAACTTTCAGGGCGGCGGCATCCCCGGCAAAATGCAGCTGGGCAGCGCCTGGTGGTTCAACGACCAGATCGACGGCATGCGCCGCCAGCTGACCGCGCTCGCCTCGATGGGCATGCTCAGCCATTTCATCGGCATGCTCACCGACTCCCGCAGCTTCCTGTCCTTCCCGCGGCACGAATATTTCCGCCGCATCCTGTGCAGCGAGCTGGGCCGGCTCATCGAAAACGGGGAATACCCTGCCGACATCCCCTTTGTCGGCAGCGTGGTGCAGGACATCTGCTTCAACAATATCCGCCGCTATATCCCGGCGGAGGAATAAACCGAACAGAAAGGAACATCCTCTATGAACATGACTCTGCGCTGGTACGGAACCGGCTTTGATTCCGTAACTCTCGAACAGATCCGCCAGATTCCCGGTGTCACCGGCGTGATCACCACTCTGTACGACAGCGTACCGGGCGACGCATGGGAGACCGCTCCCATTGCTGCGATGAAGCATACTGTTGAAGAAGCGGGCTTGCGGGTGGAAGGCATCGAAAGCGTCAACGTCCACGACGCGATCAAGGCGGGCCTGCCGGAGCGCGACCGCTATATCGAGAACTACATTCTCTCGCTGCAGCGACTGGGCGAAGCGGATATCCACATGGTGTGCTATAACTTCATGCCGGTGTTCGACTGGACTCGTTCCGACCTCGCCAAGCCGCGGCCGGATGGTTCCACTGTGCTGTCCTACGATCAGGAAATCATCGACCAGATGGATCCCGACAAACTGTTCGGCGCGGTGGACGCAAAGGCCAATGGCTTTGTGCTGCCGGGCTGGGAACCGGAACGCCTCGCTCATATCCGTGACCTCTTCGCTCTGTACGAAGGGGTGACCCCGGAAAAGCTGTTTGATAACCTGGTGTATTTCCTCAACGCCATCATGCCGGTGTGCGACCGTTATGACATCCGCATGGCGATCCACCCCGACGATCCTGCCTTCAGCGTATTCGGCCTGCCCCGCATCATCACCGGCGGCGACGCGATCAAAAAGATGCTCGACGCGGTTCCGAACGTGCACAACGGCGTGACCCTGTGCACCGGTTCGCTCGCCTCCAACCCCAAAAACGACATTCCCGCGATCATCCGCCAGCTCGCTGGCCGCATCCATTTCGCGCACGTACGCAACGTGGTGCATCTCGCGCCCGGCAAATTCGACGAAGCTGCCCACCTCTCTTCGGACGGCTCGCTGGATATGTATGCCATCATGAAAGCGCTGTACGATACCGGCTTTGACGGCCCGATCCGCCCGGATCACGGACGGATGATCTGGGGTGAAAAGGCGATGCCCGGTTACGGCCTGTATGACCGCGCACTCGGCGCAGCCTATCTCAACGGCCTGTGGGAGGCTATCGACAAGGCGTCTCGTGCCGGAAAGAAAGGATGAAGCGAATGTTAGAAAAAACTGTAGTTATTACAGGCGCAGGCGGCGTGCTGTGCGGCTGTTTTGCCAAACGGCTTGCCAAAGAAGGCTACCGCGTTGCCCTGCTGGATATTCAGCTTGACGCGGCCGAGGCGGTCGCCGCCGAAATCCGTGCCGAAGGCGGAGATGCCTGCGCCTTTCAGGCGAACGTATTGGATAAGGAGAGCCTTGCCGCAGCGAAAGCAGCGGTAAATGCTGCCTTTGGGCCGGTGACCCATCTCATCAACGGTGCCGGTGGCAATAACCCGAAAGGCACAACCACCAACGAGACCTTCCGCCGGGAGGATATCGACGCGAAAGACGTGGTGTCCTTCTTTGATCTTGACCCGCAGGGGATCGAGTTTGTGTTCAACCTCAATTTCCTCGGCACGCTGCTGACCACCCAAGTGTTCGCCAGGGATTTCGTGGACGCTGGTCACGGCAATATCCTCAATGTGTCCTCAATGAATGCGTATACCCCGCTGACCAAGATTCCTGCATACAGCGCGGCCAAGGCGGCGGTCAGCAACTTCACCCAGTGGCTTGCGGTGCATTTTGCGGGTGCTGGCATTCGGGTCAACGCCATCGCACCCGGCTTCTTCGTCACCAAGCAGAATCAGGCGCTGCTGTTTGACCCACAGGGCAACCCCACGCCCCGCACGGCCAAAATTCTTTCCCAGACGCCGATGAACCGCTTCGGCAAACCCGAGGAGCTGTGCGGCACCCTGCTGTACCTGCTCAACGATGACGCGTCCGGATTTGTCACCGGAATCGTTGTCCCGGTCGACGGCGGTTTCAGCGCCTATTCCGGCGTATAATCGGATAATACAGCGAACGCCGTCCGGCATCACCGGGCGGCGTTTGAAATTTGGGCTGGTTTGGCCGCCAGCCAACAGATATCCGCAAAGAAACAATATCCTGCCGGCGTAAAGGGAAGCCGGCATTTCGCGGCAAGCTGCGGGAGTGAGATTTTTCCCGCAAAAGGTATGAAAACCATTTTGTCTTGCTGCATGGTTTTCTTCACACACGTAGTAAATATCCCCCCGGCATAGCCGGGGGCTTTACGGAAAACGCTTGAAAGGCTACGGTACTGGCAACACCTAAAGGTGTGTGAAGAAGCTGACACTTGCCACGTGACGCTCTCCCCCTTCCCCTCTCTCGATCCAAACAGCTTCTATTCCTTCGGACTTTCTAAAAGAGAGGGGCGCTGCATGGCTTCGATGCTCCGCATCTCCGCCTCCCAAGTCTTGCCTCCTTCTCACTTCCCTTTTTCCGCTTCCTTTTTTTCGCCCACCTCCGGTTTCTTCTTTTTTCTATGGATCGCTAAAGCTTTTCCGGAACCCCCCGCACAGCCGGGGTTCTCTTTACAAAAAATACCAGTTGTGATTCGAACAGTTTTGTTCAAATTACAACCGGTGTTCAACTAATAAAAAATGGTTAATATTTGCTAAAACCCAAGAAAAACGGCTGTGTTAATCCATAAATATTGTACCTTCCTCCTCGTTGTGTTATAATTCATGCCATGGTAAATGTTTACGTTATTGTTTGGGAGGACATAGAATAAGGAGGGAAAGAACATGGACATTTTTCGGAAATTTTTAGGAACAATCGGCGCCATGTTGGTTGGGATGAACGCGTTGGCAGTGGGTTGGGGCGTAGGCGCCACAGAAACCGCCGTTCCGGAAATATTGACTTCGCAGCAAATGGTTGAGGCGACTATCGCTCACGATTTGGGAAAAGTGGAGGCAACTTATTTTGATTATGAATTGTTGATGGGCAATGCAGAAGGCGCGCTTACACCGTTTCCGTATTCGCAAAGCGGCGACAACATAGCGCCTAAAGTGCGCGATACCGCCACCGACGACGGACAAATGCGGTTTATCAGTTCCTATCAACTGTTGGGCGGCAAGCCGGACAGCAATGTGGTGTTCCGGATCACGGCCAAGGAAAACGTGAAATTTTCTATTGCTTTTGAAGCCAAGTCCGATTGGGCATATGGTTTCCTACGCACCTTAGTGATCAACAAAAACGGCATAAAAACGCAGATTGACCGCTCGGATATTGCCGCGGGCACGATGGACAACCCGGTTGTCGTACAAAAAACAGTCACCGCACATCTTGCGGTCGGCGATACGCTTCTGTTTTACTTTGGAAACGATACAGAAGCATGGGAAGTGATTTACTTTACCGCCGATTTCGCCGCGAATCCCGCTGAATACACTGCCCCGCTCCCCGATGATCCGTCCACTGATACGGAAACGCTGAGCAGCGGTCAAATGGTGCAGGCGACGATCGACAAAGATTTTGGCACGGTATCGGCCGACAACTTTGACTATGAGCTGCTCATGGGCGACGCCGAGGGCGCGTTACAGCCTTTTACTCATGCGCTTACCGCCTACAATATTCCGCTGGTGAAGGATTCCGCAGATGACAACCCGGGACGGCTCATCAGTTCCATCCAGATGCGGGGCGGCCGCTCCGATCACTCCAGCAATGTGGTGTTTCGTATTACCGCCAAGAAAAATGTGAAGTTTTCCATTTCGTTCACCGCCAAGTCGGATTGGGCAACCGGTTATTTGAAAACGGAACAACTCAGCGGCGGGACGCGAAAATTGATTGACCAGACAAACATAGCGGCGGGAACAGTGGACAATCCTGTTTCGGTGACAAAAACAGTAGAGGCACATCTGACCGCCGGTGATAGGCTATTGTTCTATTTCGGCGATAACGCACAGGATTGGCAAACGATTTATTTGCAGGCGACATTTACGGCCGACACGACGGGATATGTTGCGCCGGAACCCCCTGCGGCAGAGTCGCTGTTTGATCTGGATAGATTCACTCAGAAATTTTGGGAAGGCAACACCGTTTATCACGATACCATTTGTTTTGTTGAGCAAGCGGACGGAAGCATCGTTTCCGGAAGTCTGCTGTATACGCCGACCAAAATTCTGACGGTTCGTTCGGGTGATTTACAGATTGAATACGAGGAAGGCACAGATTATACCATCAGCGGAAATCGTCTGGTTCTGACGAAAGATTCCCGAATTCCTGTGTATCCTCGGAACAAGTATTGTCAGCCCGTTACAGGCGCGGCGGACGATGCGTGGCTGCGCATTGACGGAACCGACGAACAGCTCATCCTTTCTATGGAACTGATGAAGTACCAAATTTCCGTGAGCTACACACACGACGGAAGCTGGGCCGGGGTGAAGCCTACCTCGCAGATGAACCGGCTTCCCAATACGCTTGAAAAGTTAAAAAATAAGAAAAATCTTAAAATTGTGTTTTACGGCGACAGCATTACAGCGGGATGGGATGCCAGCGGTCAAGACGAAATCGTAACCAATATTGACACCTTGAAGCCGATGTCCGTACTGACTTCCCGCGCTCCGTATATGCCGACGTGGGCGGAAATGGTCACCCGCAAGCTCAAGAACGCGTATGGCTATGACAACATTTTTAAAGTCAACAAAGCGGCCGGCGGTGCCGACAGCGCTTGGGGTAAGCGCAACGCAGCGGCACTGGTTAATCCAGAAAAACCCGATCTGGTGGTCGTCGCATTCGGCATGAACGAGGTATGGGTATCCGGTAGCGCGTTCCGGAGCAATGTGGAAAGCATTCTGGACTCTATCCATGCAGACAACCCGCAGGCGGAATTCTTGCTGGTGTCCTGTATGCTGCCCAACCGTGACTCTATATCTTACGTTGATAACAAACTTAAAGAGCAGGAGGACGCGTTGCTTGCGCTCCAGTCCAAGCGGACGGATCTGGCAATCGGGGTTGCACCGGTACACAGTATGTTCCTCTCTCTAGAGAAAATGGGTAAGAAATACCCGGACTATTCCAGCAACAACGTCCTGCACCCCAATGATTTTGCCATACGTCTCTACGCCCAAACCGTACTCGAGTCCTTGACACCGTCTGCGGATTCTTCGGCGCCCGACGCCCCTGCCACCGGCAGCTCAGAAACATGGTTCCCGCTCGTCTTTGGCATGATGGCTCTGCTGACGATATCGGCAACGAGCGTTCCCGTTGCGCTCTACAAACGAAACCGGTTACACAAACGTTGCAGACAGTAACCACGATTTTCTCCAAGAGAGGATGCCAAAAAAGACGATGAAAAAGTCGTATGTCCGTTTGAAATATTGTGGCTTCCGGTATACGGAACCCCCATACGTGTGTGAACAGCATAGTCACCCCCACTGGGAGTTGGTGTATTATGACGGGTTAGGCGTGAGCACGGTCAACAACGTTCCCTTTCACTACGTTGCGGGCAGCTATGTGCTGATTCCGTCCGATACCCCGCACGAGGAGGAAGCCCTGTCCCGCGGTAAGCTGTACGTCATCGGCTTTGAAACGGAATGGGAGAGCAGTGAACTTCCCAACCGGATCTTTTTTGACACCCCCAAAAAATCAATAAAGACAATGGTTGATTTTATCATTGCCGAGGCTCAGGAAACCCTTCCGTATTCTGCGCAACGGATTAATCTACTCATGCAGGATGTTGTTTTGGAAACACAGCGGCAATGCACGCCGACATTCAAAGAGGCCGACCAGAAGCTGAGCATGATCCTGAATTATATTGACGCGTATTATACAACGGACATTCATTTTGAAATGCTGGCCAACTCCCTATCTTACAGTTATGATTACCTCCGGCATTATTTTAAGGAAAAAATGAATATCTCTTTAAAGCAGTACGTCACGAATAAACGGGTTGTACTAGCCAAGGAATATCTGTTGTCGGATATGCCTCTCGCCGAAATCTCTGATTCATGCGGCTTTTCCTCTGCCGTTTATTTTTCCTCGGTGTTTCGCCAATCCGTAGGGATAACACCATCTCAATACCGGGAACAATGCCGGCGTATTGATCTGGTGGGAGAAACGGCAGAGGAGGAGAAACCCTAGCCTCTCCCTGTGGAGGAACGGAATCAACCGGCATTGGGTTTTTGTTACGAATGACGGTTAGAAAAGGAGCGTATGACCATGAAACAACTCAAACAAATTTTAGCGGTAAGCGTCAGTATCATCCTACTTGTTTTGGCCGTATCCTCCTGTGCCGGGAAAGACGGACAAGGCGGGAACAACAAACAGGAGGTTCTGGCAGATACAGTGGATACGATGAATATGGAAAAAGTGAGCAAGGAGCCGACTTTCGAGGTGGGTAATCCACAGGAGAACACCGCCATAACCCCACACTCCACAATTGGCGCAGGCATGGTGCTGCAAAGACGGTGCGTAAACCGCTTGAGCGGCACCACGACCGACCCCCATATAGCGGTCTTTTTTCAGGATACGTTTTACTACGGAACGGTAGAAAACGGCGTTTTCGAGGTGTATTTGCCGCCCTTTGAGGCAGGAGGGCCTTATACGCTTGCTTTTTGGACCGAAAGCGGCAAGAAGGTACTGACCGATATCTATGTGGGCGAGGTGTTTCTCCTTGCAGGGCAATCCAATATGGCCTTTTCCATAATACAATGCGGTGCGGCGACACAAGAAAGCCTCAACCAGACCGGTAATCCGAACATTCGGCTTTTGCAACTTCCTCTGTCAACCGCCGCCTATGCCAAAGACAGCATTGACGCGGAATGGGAGGCGGCTACAAGCGATACCGTCCTCAACTTTTCCGCTTTTGGGTATTTGTTCGGTCGGAATATGTATAACGAATTGAGCGTGCCGATCGGGCTGGTGCAGGCGGCGGTGGGTGGCTCTCCGTTATCGTATTGGCTTTCCCTGGAAAGCTATGAGGAGCTGAAAAGCAAGCAAACGGTTTTTGTAACCGAAGCCAAGCCCTGCCAAGGATACAACGGTATGATCGCGCCCCTCACCCGTCTGCGTTTCCGCGGTGTTGTGTGGTACCAAGGCGAAACCAATGCCGGTATGCCCAATACATACGAAGGGGAGCTAAATTGCCTCATCGACTCCTACCGCGCGATTATGAACGATTTCCGCCTGACCTTTACGCTCATCGAACTCCCCCGCTTTGGAGAATTGCCCGAGGGATGGGCGAAAATCCGAGCGGCACAGCAAAAAATTGCCGCAGAAAAGGAAAACGTGTGCCTGTCGGTCAGCATCGATCTGGGGGACATGGAAGACGTGCATCCCGTGGACAAAACCATATTTGCGCAACGTGCTGCCGAAGTGACGCTCCATCACTTTTTCGGGATGGAAACACAGCCGTATCCCACCATCGAAAAAGCGGCGAAAACCGAAAACAATACGGTAGTTCTGACGCTGAACGGAGCAGACGGTTTGGAACTGAGAAACGGGAAAAACGGGTTTCAGTACAGCACGAACGGCGCCTCCTTTGACGATGTCTCCTCTGTTACAGTCGAGGGAAATTATCTGACGATCACGGCGGCTGGGGAAATCAAAGCGCTGCGGTATGGGGTTAAAAATAGCGTGGCAGAGAACGCCCCCGCCAAGCAAGTGACCGTGTTTAATGCCTACGACAAACCGCTGGATCAGTTTGAAATAGAATTTTAAAAGGTATTTTGTATAATAAAAAGGAACGCCTGCATGGATAAAGTGGTCGTTCCTTTTAATTATACTTTTTGAGTCACCCATTATAAACCGAAGGCTCTAAATGATGTGTTAATATTTAATTGCCGTATGGAAACAGAGAGGAGAATAGTGATTTTGGGCAAAGTAAATATCCCCCGGCATAGCCGGGGGGGCTCTTTACAAAAAGAAAGCGGGAGGCTCAAATAGCCGCCCGCTTTCTTGCCTGTTATACCCGCTGCAGGACCTTGGTGATCTCCCCAACATACATCCGGTGTACATCGCCATCCTTATAGTTGGCCATCAGTGCAGGATCCAGCAGACGATCGGTGTCGAGATCCTGCGTATACAGCTTGCGGCACACCAGGACCAGCTCTGCCTCAGCGAAATACGGCGCCGGCGCGTCGAACACCGGCATCAGTCCGGTTTCCGCCACCTTGTCGATATCCCGGCCAGACTTGCTGCCGCACAGCTGCAGCGCACGGCGGCAGTCCGCCCCGAAAAAGGAAAGCGTATAATACTTTTCCTGCTCCATAAATGTGTAGGTATAGCGCGACGGCCGCACAAAGGAAAAGGTAACATTGGCATTCCACAACACCCCAACGCCGCCCCAGCTGGCGGTCATGGTATTAAACTTCTCCGGCTTGCCGGCCGTAATCAACATCCATTCCCGCCCAATGCGGCGAAACATGTTGTCCTGCAGTTCCAGCGGATCCAGCTCCACAAACTTCGGCATATTGTCATCCCTCTTTCTCAAATTCACTCCGATTGAAATCACAGCAGCAAACAATATATAGTATAGCATACTTTATCTTTTGTCAGAACCCCCTATCCGTTTTTTCTTTCCAACACCTTCCAAAATCCTGTCTTTTTTTGTACAATCCATGTCTATAATCATCTTTCATGTGTCATGGAGAGCCGATAAAATGGAAGTACAGCAAATACCGTTCATAGAAATAAAGGAGGACGAATCATGAAAAAGGCTTGGAAGAAACTGCTGGCCTGGGTATTGCCCTGCACGCTGCTGATCACCGGCACGGGATTTCCTTCGGCTGTCGCCGACGACGCCGGGGAGGTGTCCCGCAAAGTGATATTGTCCACCGATTTTGAGGATGAAACTGCCGATCCGTGGCAGGCCGGACTGGACGGGATCTATGCCGCCTATTCTTTTACCGATCAGGCCAAAAACGGCCAGAAAGCGCTGAAGGCCGAGCGCAAGTCGGGTCAATTGGTCAACCGGTCCCAGGCACAGCTGCTGTGTGAAAACGGACAATTCGAAGAAGGACGCTTTTATGATTTTTCGTTCTGGATCAAAACGGACACCGCATCCACGGTGACCGCAGCGGTTATTTTGCAGTTATCCAATGGTTCAGATAAAACCATTACGCTGGTCAACGGCGAAGAAACCGGTACGGCGTGGCGTGAGATGGCCTGCGGCTTCGAGGCCTCCGTCACGGCCGATGGGGCGCTTGCCTGCCGTTGGAAGCGGCCGGATACAGGCATCCTGACGCAGAACCTGTCCACAGCGCTTCCGGCCGGCACCACAGTAACCGGCATTTGGCTGCTGATATACAGCGACTGTCAGACGATGTATCTGGACGATATTCTGGTGGATACCGCCGCACGGAGCACCGATCTTGCCACCGTATCCAAAACCATTCTGCACTCGGATTTTGAAACCGATGCCACCGGTCCCTGGAAAGCCGGGCTGGACAACAGCTATGCCACCTTTCGGCCAACCTCCGACGCCGCCGTCGGAAGCGGTGCGCTCAAATCGGTGCGCAACGGCGGTCAGACCAATAACCGCATCCAGACCATGTTTGAAGCCGGCAGCCGTCCCGGTCAGCTGGAAAACGGCAAATGGACCAACATCGATTACTGGATGAAAGGCGACAACGGCGGAAAAGTCGATACCGTCGCTGCCATCTATCTCTCGGACGGAACGGATAAAACAGTTTTGCTGGCGAGTGAAACACTCCGCGATACCTGGCAGAAATTTCATGCCGGTCTGGAGGTTACTCTCAACGCGGACGGCGCACTTTATGCGCGCTGGCAGCGGCCGGATACCGGCCTCCTGTCTCAGCAGCTCGCTTCTCTCCCCGCCGGGACTACCATTACCGGAATTTATCTGATCTTTTACGGGCCGGTACAAACGCTGTACATGGACGACATTCATCTGTATACCGAGGAACAGGTCACCCTGGCCGCTAAAGCCGTTATGGAACAGATTGACGCCATCGGTACGATTACACCGAACAGCGACACCGAAATCACCGCCGCGGAGGAAGCCTATGAGGCGCTGAGCGAAACAGACAAAAAGATGGTGGTCAATGTGCATAAACTAACCGCTGCCCGCCGCACCTGGAGACTGCTGAACGGTATGCCGGCGGTGGATTTTGACGAGGAAAATATCCTCTTTTCTTTCGGCGCCGTCTCTGACACGCACAACAATAACGCCAATGTACCGCGTGCGCTTCGTATCCTTGCCGAGCACGCGACCGGTGGTCTGGACGCCATCGTCTCTGCGGGCGATCTGACCGAAGGGGTGGTATATGCCCACACCACCCACGAAATTCCGCAGGTACGCGACACCTTCCTGGAAAACGTTGATGATGCTGTGGATATCTTTTTCTGTTTGGGCAACCACGACAGCAGCGCGGGGTCCGGCGCCGCCTTGTTCTATGATACCCTGGGCGAACGGTTTTACCGGGCGGATCTCGACAAAAATCTGGCCCGCACCACCGGCAACCGGCACGCCGTTCTCGGCGGTTATCATTTCCTCGCTGTAGAAGCCAACTACCAGACCGAGGATTATGACGCCGCCACACTGGATTGGGTCGAGCAGACCCTGCAGTCGGTGGTGTCCGCCCCAGACTATGACGGTCGGCAAATTTTTGTCCTCACTCACTTTGCTCCCAACGATACCGTCTTTGGCTGCATTGGTTCCACCGGCTTATCCAACATTCTGCGGGACTATCCGCAGGCGGTGCTGCTCACTGGACACAGTCATTACTCCATCTACGATGAGCGCGCCATCATGCAGACCGATTTTACCACCCTGAATCTCGGTTCCGTAAGCTATATGGGCCTGCCGGCAGGGTATGTAGAGTCCACCCATAGCGGTTTGATTGAGGAAAGCTATACGCTTTCGGTCGGCACGCTGGTTGAGATCGACCGATACGGCAATCTGCGGATTACCCGTATTGATTTTACTCAGGACGAAATCATCAAACAGCCCTGGATCATCCCCGCGCCGGCAGAAGACCGCTCTCATCTGCTGTACTATCCGCAGGAACGCGGCACCCTCCTGAACGAAGCGCCAGCCTTTGCGGGAACCGCAAAATTCCAAGCTTTCCTGTCCGAGGACAAAGAGCAGCTTACCCTGAATTTCGATCATGCGGATGACGACGATATGGTCTATGCATATCAGATTGCCCTGTACCAGGACGGTTCTGCAGAAGCTGAGAGGCTCTATAAATCCACCTCCGGATTTTATCATTACCCGCAGTCCGGGGACTGGCCGGAGCAGCACACGGTCACCGTGACAGGCCTTGATGCCGTCCCGTATCAGGTACAGATCACGCCGTTGGATTCCTGGGGCAAGGCCGGACATCCGCTTACGCTGACGGTCAGCGGCAATGAACCGCTGCCGCCGAAACCTGCGAAGCCGGAGGAACCGGGCACACCGGATAAACCGCCGGAACATGTCACCGGCCAGCGCACGCTTCTTCCCCTTGCTTTGGCCGCGGGACTCACCGCCATTACGGCAGGACTTCTGTCTGTCATTCCCCGGCGCAGACGCGTACGGAAATAACGGATCTACTTCCATCGGCTCCGGAACCATCCGGAGCCGATGGAAGTTTAAGCGATTTTATGCTATACTGAACAGGGAAAGCCGTCAGGAGGTGACTCCATTGAACAGGCACAGTGCCATCTACCGTTCCTATGACCATGCATTGATTTCCACCTTGACACCGATCCGGGTAATCCGGACCACGCATACCGTGATTACCGATATTGTGATGCACAGTCACGAATTCATGGAACTGGTGATCGTCACCAGCGGCAGCGCCCGCCAGACAATAAGCATTCCGGAGGATCAGGAATATACCCATGACGTGCGGCGCGGTGATGTATATCTGCTGGCGCAGGGAGAGCAGCATTGCTATTATATGGATCCGGATATAACGTTCCAAATTATCAACATCATCTTTGACCCTTCCATTTTCACAGCGCTGCTGTTTCCCGAAGAACTCGCCGGCTCGCCGGTCAGCGTACTCACCGCGCTTTCCTCTGCATCCCTGCGGAAAAAAATCGGATGGGCTTTGTCCCTGCCGGACGCTCCGCTCGGCGAAGTGATCCATTATGCCGGTCTTATCGAACGGGAAACCGCCGATCGTACACCGGGATATCGTCTGCGCAGCACCCTGCTTCTCGGCGTCCTGCTGTCGCTGATCGGGCAGTATCTGTATAAAACGGCCGGTGCCTCCGGCGAAACGAAGTCCGCCCCCAATATCAATCGCGCGATTGCATATATCGACCAGCATTACTGCCAGAATGTTGACCTTTCCGTTCTTGCACAGCTTGCGCAATGCAGCACCCGGCATCTCACCCGGCGGTTTCGAGAGATCATGGGCTGCACGATTCTGCAATATATAGCTCGCTTGCGCATGGAACGCGCCTGCTATCTGCTTCTCAACACACAGGAGTCAGTCACAGCAGTTGCCCTGGCCGTAGGAATTGGAGAAATGAATCATTTCGATTGTATGTTCAAACGGCATACCGGTGTCACGCCTACCGCCTACCGGAAACTGAATCGATAAAATCAGGGGCTTCGGACAGTTTGTCCGAAGCCCCTCAGCGTTTTCTTCAGCGTTTTCTTCAGCGTTTTCTGCGGCGTTTGCGCAACATGCCGATCACACCGCACACCGCTGCTACCAGCACCGCTGCGCAGATCACCCAGAAAATCCAGCTGGCCGGTTCGGCCGGGTCCGGCGTTTCCCAGGGAGCGGAAACCTCGGCCGCAAAATCCCAGGTGATGAGTCCGGGCGCCACATCACCGTCGTATCCGTACTGACACCAAGCGGTAATATCCAGCGTCGCCCCCTCGCCGGGCGCCAGCTCGGTGCTGAGCTGCGGCAGCGCATCCGCGATGCGCACATACGGACCATTGTACAGCACCTCATCGCCCTTTTCAACACGGAGGCTTACCGCATTGAGGTAGGTCAGCGCCTCCACATCGTCATACGGCAGCTGCACGTCGTCCAGCGATACCGCCGACGTTTCGCCCGTTCGGTTGACCAGCGTAAGCTGACCGGTCAGCGTCTGTCCCGGCACCAGCTGCGGGTATTCCCAAAAAGCCGCTTCCTCGCGGTCTGCCCGAAATGCGGTTTTGGTTCCCGCGGATTCCAGCGCATACGTTTTTTCACGCACCTCGGCCGCCTGCACCGGCAGCAGAAACAGCAGGCCGCACAGCAGGGCGCCGAACGCCGCTGTCCAACGTCTTCCCTTCATCGACGCCCGCCTCCTTTCGGTCCGCGCCTGGCCGTAATGGTGTCGTACACCGCAAACCCGACAGTCAGGACCACAAACAGACCGAGAATCACGCCGATAATGGCCACCGTCCACACCGGCAGGCCAAACACCGTCGCGTGAGCGGTCGGCGGCTTGAGCTGCGGAATACTCACTTCACCCGGCGCGGTCGCCGTGGTGGAAGGGGCTGTGGGGATGTACGGCGCGGTGGTGGAGGGCACCTCCGCCCCCTCCTCAAGAGGGTCGGCGTCACGTGCCAGCATTAGGATCTGCTCCTCCGACATCGCGAAATCATAAGTGAAAACGTTGTCCAGCAGGGCATGCAGCGGCGTATCGTCCCATACGTTGCCGCCCAGCCGCAGCTCGGCAAAGCTCAGTTCAAACATGCTGAGCATCAGGATATCGCTGTACCACAGCCGCCCATCAATGTAAATTTTGATAGTCTGTGCATCGGTAACGAAAGCAATGTGATGCCATTCGCCCGCAGGGATGCCCCAGGACTCCCCCTCGCCGGCCGGCTGCCAGTATTCCTTTTCCAGGGGATCTCCGTCGCCCTTGAACAGCCCGAAATAGGCACCGTCGAGGCTTTTCCCCTCCCCGTTCACACGCGAGGGATCCTTCGCGTGCATCGCGAAGGTCATCCAGCTCTCATCGGTGTTGCGGAAAAAGGTAAACAGCCGCTGGCCGTAATCTGCCACCCGGTCGGTCAGCAGGAGATCCTCCTCCGGCGCCGATACATCCGCGTCGCCGGATGCGTCGGCATCGCTGCTTTCGGGCGGGGTTTGTGCCGTGTCTTCGCCATACCAGTTCACCCAGGCGGAAAAGGTCATCTGCTGCATCTGCAGCTGGTTGTAATCGAGGGTGAGGTATTGGTCGCTGCCGTCAAACAGCACCGCCTTGCCGGAGCGCCCGCCGTCCACCCAAGTGAGATCGTCAAGAGACAGCTCCTCACCGTCTCGAAAATAGCGCACATAATCGCCGTCCGCATCGCCCGGCTCGGCGATCATCACCAGTCGGTTATCCGGATAGCCGGCGGTGGCCGATGCGGGCAGCGCCGCCAGCAGCGCCAAGACCGCCGCGCCGGTGAACAGGCGCCCCATCCATCGTTTTTTGGCGTACCTCATCGCGTGATCTCCATTTCCACATTCTATGCCGGCAAGACCCGGCCATTATCGGTATTCGTATAGCTTTTATTTTCCCCTTTTTTACCCGTTTTGTCAATCCGTTGCACAGGATTTCCCGTCTTTTTTACAAATAGCATACAAATCTGGACACCGTCCCCGCTGTTGTCCACCAGCCCAAAATATGGTTCCGTCTCTTTCCGTGCGAAACACCGGTTTTCCTCACCCTCACATCAGCGCCGCCAGCAGCAGCATTTCCTGCGCTTTTTCATATACTGCCTCAAAACTCTCCACCGGCAGCGGATTGACACCGCGGCCCAGCTCGATGGTAAAGCCGGGACGTCCGGTTTCCTCGATGAACCAGTCCTTGAATCCGCCGTGGGAGGCAAGTCCCTCCGGATCGGCGGCAGTGTACCCGCTTGCCGAGGCCATTACCTCCGCCATTACCCGCGCGCACGGCGGCGTGCGCGGCCCGTAGCGCCAGTAGATTTCCTCCCCCTGTGCATGCATTGCCACCACATGGCGGAAATGCGCCTTGCGGCACAGCGCTGTGATCGCCTGCGTTTCCGGCTCGCTTTCCGGCTGCGGTCCCCGCCACTGCCGGGGCGCAGGGCCGTCGATGCCTTTTTTTCGCTCCATCTCTTGCAAAAGCGCCCAGCCTGCATTAAAATTATGGTTGATATCCACGCCGCGGGCATTCGCCTGCCACAGGCCGGGCGTGTCGCCGCCAAGCGCCGCCACCTGTTCGGCGTAGCGGCCCGCCGACGCGGAACCATGCAGCGCGATCGCTACCCCGTCGGGATTGACCTGCGGCACAAAAATCAGGCTGCGCCCGGAAAGCGCCCGGCGAAAATCGATCTCCTGAATGTGGCCGTCCTGGCTGATCGCCTCGCAGATATCCTCACACAGGCGCAGCAGCACCCACGAGGTGATCCATTCCTGCCCGTGAAAGCCGCCGGCATAGAGTACCCTTTCGCGGCCGCTGCCGAGCATGAGAGCGGTGATGTCCCGGCCAAGCACGCTGCCGCCGACCGGCAGGGCGTCCAGGAACCGATAGCGGCCCCGCAGCGCATACACCATGCCCTGCACTGCACCCGCATCGGTCGGCTGCGGCAAGGTTATTTTGTCCAATCGCTTCACCCCTTTGCACTCATCGGACAGACCGGCCGTACAAAGCGCAAACCCTATACAGAAGCTCCGCCCCTGCGGGTCAAAACCCCGCAGTCTCACTTTATGAAAAAGGAAGATGGTTTATGAATCTGCGCGAAACGCCCGTTGAACAGCAAATCCAATACGAAGGCCGCATCATCCGTCTGCGCGTGGACAAAGCGCAGCTGCCCAACGGCAAAATCGCCACCCGCGAGGTGGTAGAGCATAACGGCGGCGTGTGCATCGCGGCGCTGACCGAACAGCAGGAGCTGCTGTTTGTGCGGCAGTTCCGTTACCCCTATCAGGAGGTTGTGCTTGAACTGCCGGCGGGCAAAATCGATAAAGGCGAGGAGCCGCTTGCCTGCGGGAAGCGGGAGCTGACCGAGGAAACCGGCGCGTCGGCGCAGCAGTACCGCTCGCTCGGACGGCTGTATCCCTCGCCGGGCTACTGTGGCGAGGTGATCCACCTGTTTCTGGCCACCGGGCTGTCGTTCGGCCGCATGAACCTGGACGAGGACGAATTTCTCGAGGTGGAGCGCATCCCGCTGGAAAAGGCGGTGCAGATGGTGCTGGACAACGAGGTGCCGGATGCCAAGACGCAGGTCGCCGTGCTGAAGACCTGGGCGCTGCTGCACAGCGGAAAAGCGCTTTAAACCCTGTACTATAAAGTTTTACCAGACGAAAGGAACCGGTTTGTATGGATATTCTCGCTGCCCTGACCGCCGAATTCCACCTGCGCCCGCAGCAGGTGGAGAACACCGTGCGTTTGATCGACGACGGCAACACGATTCCCTTTATCGCCCGCTACCGCAAGGAAATGACCGGCTCGCTCGATGACCAGGTACTGCGTGAGCTGGACGAGCGGCTCAAGTACCTGCGCGGCCTGGATGAGCAGCGGGAGAAGGTGCGCGCCGCCGTCGAAGAACAAGGGGCGATGACCCCGGAGCTCGCGGCGGCGCTCGACGCGGCGGTCACTATGACCGAAATCGACGACCTCTACCGACCCTACCGCCCCAAGCGCCGCACCCGCGCCTCGATGGCGAAGGAGCGTGGCCTGCAGCCCCTTGCCGACGCGCTTTACGCGCAGGAGCGCAGCAGCGCCGATCCGCTCACGATGGCGGCGGCCTACGTGGATCCGGAAAAGGGTGTGGAGACGGCGCAGGACGCGCTGCAAGGTGCCGAAGACATCCTCGCCGAGCAGATTTCTGACGATGCCGCCGTGCGCAAGCGCCTGCGGTTTGTCTGCATGGCCAACGGCAGCCTGACGGCCAAAGCCGCCACAGAGGAGGACAGCGTCTATCGGCTGTACTACGATTTCCGTGAGCCGCTCAGCCGGATTGCCGGCCACCGGGTGCTGGCGATCAACCGCGGGGAACGGGAGGAACTTCTGAAGGTTTCGGTGGAGTTTGACCGCGATAAGGCGATGCGCATCATCGAGTCAGAGCACGTACGGGAGGGCTCGCCCTGCACTGCGGCGGTGCGCGAGGCGGCAAATGATGCCTATGACCGGCTGATTATTCCGTCCATCGAACGTGAAATCCGCAATGAGCTGACCGAAAAGGCCAGCGATGCGGCGATTAAGGTGTTTTCCACCAACCTGCGCCAGCTGCTCATGCAGCCGCCAGTCAAAGGAAAAGTCACCATCGGACTGGATCCCGGTTACCGAACCGGCTGCAAAACTGCCGTCATCGACGGCACTGGAAAAGTGCTGGACACCGGGGTGATTTACCCGACGCCCCCGCACAGCAAAATTGAGCAGGCCAAGGACCTGATGAAAAAGTGGATCAAAACCTATCACGCCGAAATGTTCGCCATCGGCAACGGCACTGCCTCCCATGAAACCGAGGTGTTTGCCGCCGACCTGATCCGGGAAATCGGCGGAGGCCTGTCCTATATGGTGGTCAGTGAGGCGGGAGCGTCGGTGTATTCCGCTTCCAAACTCGCCGCCGAAGAGTTCCCCGATTACGACGTGTCGCTGCGCTCGGCGGTATCCATTGCCCGCCGGCTGCAGGACCCGCTCGCAGAGCTGGTCAAAATCGACCCGAAAGCCATCGGCGTCGGCCAGTACCAGCACGATATGCCGCAAAACCACCTGTCGGAAGCACTCGGCGGGGTGGTGGAGGACTGCGTGAACAGCGTGGGAGTGGATCTGAACACCGCCTCCGCACCGCTGCTCGCCCGGGTGGCCGGGGTCAACGGCACGGTGGCGAAAAACATTGTCGCCTACCGCGAGGAGAACGGTGTGTTCACCTCGCGTGCACAGCTGAAAAAGGTGCCGAAGCTCGGCCCGAAGGCATTCGAGCAATGCGCAGGCTTCCTGCGGGTGCCGGAGAGCCGCAGCCCGCTGGATAACACCGCTGTGCACCCGGAGAGCTACGACGCTGCGAAAGCGCTCTTGGAAAAATGCGGCTATACCCTCGAAATGGTGCAGAACGGGCAGATGTCCGGCCTGCCGGAGAAGATCGAGGCATACGGCGCGTCCAGACTTGCGCAGGAACTCGGCATCGGCGAACCGACGCTGCGGGATATCGCTGCGGAGCTGCTCAAGCCCGGCCGCGATCCCCGCGACGAGCTGCCGCCTCCGCTGCTGCGCACCGACGTGATGGGTATCGAGGATCTGAAACCCGGTATGGAGCTGAAAGGCACCGTGCGCAACGTCATCGACTTCGGCGCATTCGTCGACATCGGTGTGCACCAGGACGGCCTGGTGCACATCTCCCAGATCACCAACCGGTTCATCCGCCATCCGTCCGAAATGCTCAAGGTTGGTGACGTGGTAACCGTGTGGGTGCTCAGCGTGGATGCCGCGAAAAAACGGATCGGTTTGACAATGAAGCCCCCCAAGACGGAAGAATAAACGTTACCCGGAAAGCCGCGTATCGCCATGCCGCCGAATCTATCCTGTAAACCCGACTGCCTTCTGCCCGCTCTGGGTATACGCGGCATGACGCCCGCTGTTTATCCTGCTTGGCGTGTGCATCGGCGTCTCCTGCGCGTGGGAAGCGGCAGAGGAATCCCGGCGCCTGGCACGCCGATTACTGCGTGAGCAGGGAATGGATGACACACCCGAAGCGGACGAGGAAGACGACTGATCCTTTTCCGATAAAAAACCGGCCGGCGGAACATCCGACGGCCGGTTTTTTTATGGTCATTTCAGTGCTGCCAGGCGGATAAAATCATCCCGCAAATCGCGGTACAACTGCCTGTACAGCTGATAATACGGTTCGTAAGCTTCGTGCGCTTCCCGGCTCGGCGAGTAGGTTTCCCCTTTATGCACCGTTTTCGCGCAGGCATCCGTTACATCCGCATATACCCCGGCACCCACGCCCGCGAGCAGTGCCGCACCGAGCGCCGCGCCCTCGTCCACCCGGAGGGTGCTCACCGGACACCCATACAGATCCGCGAGCATCTGCCGCCATATCCGACTGCGTCCGCCGCCACCGCACACCGCCATATCCTCGACCGACACGCCCATTTCACGAAACACATCGACGCACTCCCGCTGGGAATACGCGACGCCCTCGAGCACTGCGCGGATCAGGTTGGCACGGTCGTGCATCGCGGACAGGCCAAAAAACACCCCGCGGCAGTCCGGATCCGGATGCGGCGAGCGTTCGCCCATCAGATACGGCAGGTACAGCAGCCGGCCCGCACCAATCGGCACATCAGCGGCCTTCTCATCCATAATGGCATACACATCCCGGCCGTCCTGTGCGGCCTGCATCTGCTCCGCTGTGCAGCAGGTGTTGCGCAGCCACTGCATCGAGAGTCCCGCGCTTTGGGTGCAGCTCATCACCGTCCATTTGCCCGGAACCGACGCGCAGAAGGTATGCACCCGTCCCTGCGGATCGATATGCACTTCGTCTGAAACGGTGTACACCACCGCCGAGGTGCCGATCGTCGTAAAGGCCTTGCCCGGCGCGGCCACACCGGTGCCTATCGCTGCCGCGGCATTGTCTCCCGCACCGCCGACCACCGGCGTGCCCTCGCACAGCCCGGTAAGCGCCGCCGCCTCACGGTTCACCCAACCGGTCACCTCGGGCGACTCAAACATGCGGCCAAGCTGCTCCTCACGCACACCGAGCAGCTCCAGCATCTCCGGCGACCAACGGCGGCCGGGGATATCCATCATCTGCATGCCGGAAGCATCGCTGACCTCGGTGGCAAACACACCGGTCAGGCAATACCGTATGTAATCCTTCGGCAGGAGGATGTGCGCGCAGCGGGCGAAACACTCCGGCTCATGGCGCTTCACCCAGAGGATCTTTGCCGCTGTAAATCCGGTCATCGCCGGATTCGCAGTGATGTCGATCAGCCGGCTGCGTCCCATCTCGGCCTCGAGATCAGCGCACTCCCGGCCGGTGCGCTGATCGCACCAGAGGATGGCGCGACGCAGCGGACGCCCATCGCTGTCCAGCATTACCAGACCGTGCATCTGCCCGGACAGGCCGACACCGACAATCTCGCCGGCACGCACGCCGCTTTTTTTCACAACAGCGCGGATGCTTTCCGCCGCCGCATTCCACCAATCCGCTGGATCCTGTTCTGCCCAGCCGTTGTGCGGCTGATGCAGCGGGTATTCCACTGTTTTTGAGGCGATGCAGCGCGCCGACTCGTCAAACAGCGCGGTTTTGGTGCCAGAGGTACCCACATCGATCCCGATCAGATAAGCCATAGTCGTTTCCCCTCACGTTATCCGCATACCGGCAGCGCGCCGAATACACTTTTTGTCTATTGTACACCCGGAAATGAAGAATTGTCCAGTCTGTGAGGCCAAACGTGAAAAATTTCTATTTTCTTCCTCTGCGCGATAAACCGGACACCTGCAGAAAAGAAAACCCGCGTGGGAAGCCAATGCTTCCCACGCGGGTCTGGTCGCTGGAGATCAGCGAATACAAAAGGCTGAAATTACTTCAGGCCGTTCTCGTACTGCTGGATCATCTTCTTAACCATCTGGCCGCCGATCGAGCCAGCCTGCTTGGAGGTCAGGTCGCCATTGTAGCCCTGCTTCAGGTTGACGCCCACTTCGTTCGCAGCTTCCATCTTGAAACGGTTAAGACCTTCGCGCGCCTCAGGAACCATCGTTTTGTTGCTAGCCATGATAAACTACACTCCTTCAATGTTGGCGGCATTTTCGCCGCTGAATAATGATTGCGTTTGCATTCATTATTCTGACTTTCCGCCCGAAGATTATGACTGTAAAATTGTGTAAATTTTGTCTTACTCCGCCCGATAATACAGTATCCCCGTCCGGCGCGCGGCCAAACGGGGATACGTCAATTTTTTATTTATTTGCGCACAAGCTCAATCAGCTTTTTCTCTGCTGCCGCAGCATCGGCGGTGCCGCGGGTCGCCTTCATCACAAAACCAACCAGCGCCTTCAGCGCCTTTTCCTTGCCGCCGAGATAATCGCTGACAGCATTCGGATTGGCCGAAATCGCCTGCTCGCACAGCGCCAGCAAAGCGCTGTCGTCCACACCGGCCATATCCTCTTCGCTGACCACCTCGGTCACCGGCTTTCCAGTTTCGATCATTTTGTCGAGGGCGCTCTTGGCGAGATTCATCCGCAGCTTACCGCTGTCGATGAGCCGCACCAGCTCGTTGAGATGCACTGCCGGCACCGGGAAACTGCCGGCCTCCTTGTCGGCTTCGGTTTCCATGCGGCGGAAAATCGCACCGAGGATGAAGTTGGCAACAGTTTTCGGGGTGACGCCCTGCGCCGCCTCATCGAAATAGTCGGCCACCGCACGATACTTAACCAGCAGCTGCGCATCGGTTTCCGGAATGCCCCAGTCGGCCGTATAGCGGGCCAGCCGCTGCTCGGGCAGTTCGGGCAGTTCGGCGCGCAATGCCTCGATTTCCTCGGCAGAAGTGGCGATGGTCACCAGATCCGGCTCCCGGAAATAGCGGTAGTCGTGCGCATCCTCCTTGCCGCGCATGCTTTCGGTCTCACCGGACTCCTCGTTGTAGCGGCGGGTTTCCTGCACCACCGCCTCGCCGGCCTCAAGCAGATCCACCTGCCGGCCGAACTCGTAATCGACCGCTTTAACCATGTTGGCAAAGGAATTCATATTTTTGATTTCGGTGCGGGTGCCGAGTTTCTCGGTGCCCGCGGGCCGCGCGGAAATATTGACATCGCAGCGCAGCGAACCCTCCTGCATGCGGCAGTCGGAAACACCGATGGTGCGCATAAGCAGCTGGAGCTTTTCCAGATATTCGCGGATCTCCTCGACGCTGCGGATATCCGGCTCGGTCACGATTTCGATGAGCGGCACCCCGCCGCGGTTATAGTCCACAAAGGTGTCGCCGCGGGAATGCACCAGCTTGCCGGCATCCTCTTCGATGTGGATGCGGGTGATGCGGATGCGCCGTCCGTTCGAAAGATCGATGTGCCCGTGCTCACACAGCGGCTTGTCATACTGGGAAATCTGGTACGCCTTGGGCAGGTCAGGATATACGTAATTTTTGCGGTCCATCTTGGCGATGGGATTGATGGTGCAGTTGGTCACCAGCCCAGCCTTGATCGCATAGCGCACCACTTCATGATTGAGTTTGGGCAGCGTGCCGGGCAGGCCGATGCACACCGGGCAGCAGTTGGTGTTGGGCTCGCCGCCAAATTTGGTGGTACAGCCGCAGAATATCTTGGTTTTGGTGGACAGCTCAACGTGAGTTTCCAGCCCGGCCACCATCTCATAGCTCCTGCTCATGGTCATCCATTCCTTTCCTTACGGGCGGCCCGCATTAAATTTCCACGCCCCATGCGGTGCTGCGGGCAATGCCGGCCTCCTGCTCATAGCGCCAGGCGGCGGCGAGCAGCCGCGCCTCGTCGAACCGGCGGCCGATCAGCTGCATGCCGATGGGCAGCCCGGCCGCATCGAAGCCGCAGGGCACCGACAGCGCCGGCAGGCCCGCAATGTTGACCGGCACGGTGCAGATGTCGGTGAGGTAGGTTTCCACCGGATCCTTCGCCGCCTCGCCCTCAGCGAACGCGGTCATCGGCACGGTGGGCGCGAGCAGCAGATCGCACTTTTCAAACGCGCGGTCGAACCCGCGCACAATGGCGCCGCGCAGGTTCTGCGCCTTTTTATAATAGGCGTCGTAGTAGCCAGAGGAGAGCACATAGGTGCCCAGCAGAATCCGCCGCTTGACCTCGGAGCCGAAGCCCTCGCTGCGGGTTTTGCAGATCATGTCGTTAATATCATCGTAGTGGGGCGTCTTGTAACCGTAGCGGATGCCGTCGTAGCGGCCGAGGTTGGAGGACGCCTCCGCGCATGCGAGAATGTAGTACACCGGCAGCGCGTATTTCAGCTCGGGCAACGCCACCTCCACCGTTTCGGCGCCGAGCGCGCGGTACACATCGAGCGCGGCCAGCAGCGCCGCCTTCACCTCGTCGCGCACCCCATCAAAATATTCTTCCGCGATGCCGATCTTCATACCGGCAAGCGGCCGGTCGAGCTGCGCCGCCGTCTCTCCGGCGCCGCCGCGGGAAGTGGAATCGCGTTCATCGTACTGCGCAATCGCATCGTACACCAGCGCGGCATCCTCCACCGTTTCGGTGATCGGGCCGATTTGGTCGAAGCTGGAGGCATAAGCGATCAGGCCATAGCGGGAAACCGCACCGTAGGTGGGCTTGAGCCCGACCATGCCGCAAAAGCTCGCCGGCTGACGGATGGATCCGCCGGTATCCGAACCGAGCCCATACACCGCCAGACGGCCGCCGACCGCAGCAGCCACCCCGCCCGAGGAACCACCCGCCACGTGGCCGGTATCAAAGGGGTTTTTGGCGCCCCCGAAGCAGGACGTTTCGCACGACGAACCCATCGCAAACTCGTCCATGTTGGTTTTGCCCAGCAGCACCGCATTTTCGCGCTGCAAAAGCTCCCACACCGTCGCGTCGTAGATCGGGGTATATCCCTCGAGGATTTTGGAGCAGCAGGTGGTCGGGATGCCCTTAGTCGAGATATTGTCCTTGAGGGTCATCGGGATACCCTCGAGCGGACGCAGCGTTTCGCCTGCGCGGATTTTAGCGTCCACCCGCCGGGCGGCCTCCAGTGCGGTATCGGGGGTAATCGTTACATAGGCGTTGAGCGTCCCGTTGTCCCGCGCAATGCTGTCGAGATAGCGCCGGGTCAGCTCCTCGCAGGAGATTTCCCTGCTGGCATACAGCTGCTGAACCCTGCGGATTTTTCCTGTCTGCGGCATCCGCCGTCACGTCCTTTCCTCCCCGCCCGGATACGTGCGGGGCATTGGCCTGCCGGGCGGCCCGGCAGGGAATTTCCGGTCTGTCACCGGTCGGCATCCGGCACTCAGCGGCGCCGGCGCACGGCAAAAAAACCGTCCTCCCCGCCCTGCGCGTTGCGCAGGATCTCCTCGCGGGGATAGGAGGGCACCACCGCGTCCTCACGGAACGCGTTGGACAGGCCGTTGATGTTGTCGAATTCCGCTGCTTCAGCGCCCGCCGCGTTGATGGTATCGGCAAAAGAAATGATCTTCGCCATCTCGCCGGTCAGCGCGTCCAGTTCCTCATCCGGAACCGACAATTTCGCGAGTCTCGCGATGCTCTGTACATCCTCTCGGGTTACCATATCCACACATCCTTATCCCGGGGCGCTGCCCCGAACCCCGCGGCCTTTTGCAAAAGGCCGGCGAAAAGCCTGATTTTTCTGCCCGGCGGCACAAAGCGCCGCTGTAATGGAAAAGACCGGCGTGTCCGGCACAGTCTCTGCCCGCATTCTGCAAACGCCGGCACACGCAACAGCCGCTCGTTAACCACGCAGGCTCTTCCACCGCGCAGTCTGTCCGGACCGGCTTACAGCAAAACTTCCCGGCTCCGCCGGATGCTGCCGCAGGCTAAACGCAGACGGCCGCCGCCCAAACCGCGCGGCGGCCGATCCGAACGTCACCGTAACTTGATGTGCACCTCACGCAGCTGCTGTTCCGAAACCGGGCCGGGCGCCCCCAGCAGCAGATCCTGTGCGTTCGCGTTCATCGGGAAGGCGATGACCTCGCGGATGCTCTCCTCCCCGGTCAGCAGCATCACCATCCGGTCGATGCCCGGCGCCATGCCCGCGTGCGGCGGCGCGCCGTACCGGAACGCGTTATACAACGCGGAGAATTTCGCTTTGAGATCATCTTCTGTATAGCCTGCAATGGCAAACGCCTTCACCATGATGTCGAGATCGTGGTTGCGCACCGCACCGGAGGACAGCTCCACCCCGTTGCACACGATGTCGTACTGGTAGGCGAGGATGTCGAGCGGATCCTTGGTTTCGAGCGCCTCGAGGCCGCCCTGCGGCATCGAGAACGGGTTGTGGGTGAAAGCCGGCTTGCCGGTTTCCTCATCGAGCTCGTACATCGGGAAATCCTTGACGAAGCACAGCTCAAAGCGATCCTCGTCGATCAGCTTCAGACGGCGAGCGACCTCGGTGCGGATCTGGCCGGCGAGGCGGGGCGCCATCTGGGCGGTATCGGCAATGAAATACAGCACGTCACCGGGTTTGAGTGCGGCCCGACGCTTGAGCTCCTCACGGTCAGCATCGGACAGGAACTTGTCAATCGGCCCCTGAAAGGTCATCTCCTCGGTAACTTTGACATAGCCGAGCCCTTTCATGCCGATTTCGGTCGCGAACTTGAGCATGTTTTCAAAAAAGCTCTTGGACTGGGAAGCGCAGCCGGGCACGTTGATCGCCCGCACCGTCTTGCCGCAGAACGGCTTGAAATCGGTCTCGGTGAACAGGTCGCTGATATCGATGATCTCCAGCGGGTTGCGCAGGTCGGGCTTGTCGGTGCCATATTTGAGCATGCACTCCGCGTAGGTCAGCTGCTTAAACGGCGCCGGGGACACCGGCTTGCCGCCGGAGAACTGCGAAAACACCGCATAAAGCACCTCTTCGGCCGCGGCGAAAACGTCCTCCTGGGTGGCAAACGCCATCTCAAAATCCAGCTGATAGAACTCACCCGGTGAACGGTCTGCACGGGCGTCCTCGTCACGGAAGCAGGGAGCGATCTGAAAATATCGGTCGAACCCAGACACCATCAGCAATTGCTTGAAAATCTGCGGCGCCTGCGGCAGGGCATAAAACATACCGTGATGCTTGCGGCTGGGGATCAGGTAATCGCGCGCCCCCTCGGGCGAGGATGCCGACAGGATCGGGGTCTGCATCTCGAGAAAGCCCATTTCGGTCATCTTGCTGCGCAGGAACGCGATCACCTGCGAGCGCAGCACGATCTTGTCGTGTACCTTGGGGTTGCGCAGATCAAGGAAGCGGTACTTCAGCCGTACCTCCTCCTTGGTCTCGGTGGAGGAAGCCACCTCGAACGGCAGATTGCCAGCGCATTTGCCGAGCACCGTCAGGGATTCCACCCGAACCTCGACCGTGCCGGTGGCGATCTTGGCATTGTAGGTGTCCTCACTGCGCTTGACCACCTCGCCGCTGACGCTGACCGTGCATTCCCGGTTCACCTGGCCGAGCAGCGCATCGTCGTAGACCACCGCCTGCACCACGCCGTAATGATCCCGCACATCCAGGAACTTGACACCGCCGTGGTCACGGATATTCTCCACCCAGCCGGCCACCCGGACCTGCCGGCCGATATCGCTCTCACGCAGCTCCCCGCAGTGGTGGGTACGATAGATGTTCGCCCTCGTCATAATTGTTTCGCCCTTTCGTCGTGGTATAAAACCGCTTTTGTAAGAAAATCCATAGTTTAGTATGATTTTCCGGTGCGCCGTCATGCACCCGAAAAAAAATATTGACAAGTATTTACAGTCTGAAGACAAATTATAGCACATCGCGTCCCGGTTTTCAACCATTCCACCGCAAGAAAACGCCGTGCCCATAAAGAAAAGCCTCTGCCGACGTCGGAAAACATCGGCAGAGGCAGCACCTGATCATGATCTATTCGGAAATTGCCTGGAAGCACAGCGACCGGAAGGCGAGCGTTCCTTCGCCGGCTTCGGCCGTAATGTACAGCGTCCGGCCGGTCGGCGGCATTGCCTCAGGAAAATCCACCGGGAGATTGAACGCCGTGTGTTCCGCATCCACCGTCACCCGGCCGAGGAGATATTCCCCGATGAAGCTGCCGCAGCTGAATGCCGCCGTAAACGGCGCCGACGGCGGGTCAAAGCAAACCTCCAGCGTATACCGCCGGGCGGGCAGATCAAAATAGCGGTACGCCGCCCAGTCTCCCCGGCGCAGGCAGCAGGCAAGCCTGCCGCCGTCCTGCGGCACATCCGCGCAGGCGGTACCGCTGCCGTAGCAAAAGCGATAGCCCTCCACCTCACGGCCGGCGGGAATCGGCGGTTCCGGCCCCTGCGTGGTCATACACACCTCCCGGATACGGCCGTTTTCATCAAATGTGATCGGTTCGGCGCACACCCGGCGGCTGACGTGGGAATTCCGGGACGAACGGTGATAGAACACATACCACCGGCCGTCAAACTCCCCGATCGAGCCGTGATTATTCCAGGTGCAGGGATCACAGCCGATATTGTCCACGATCACGCCCTGCTTTTCAAACGGGCCCAGCGGGGACCGCGACATCGCATAAGACAGGCAGGTGGCCTTCCCGCGGGAGATATCGGTGTACACCAGGTAGTACCAGTCCCCACGCCGCCGCACCGACGCGCCTTCATGGAAGCCGTGGGCGTATTCATCGATCAGACTGGTATTGAGCGTTTCGGGCAGCAGGCTCACCCGGTCGGCGGCAAGCTGCGCACCGCGCAGCTGAAACTGCCCCCAGTAAAAATAGCAGCGGCCGTCCTCGTCCGCAAACACCGCCGGATCAATGCTGTCGCAGGCACGGCCGATGATGCCGATATCCGTGAACGGCCCCTCCGGCCGTTCGCTTGCCGCCACCCGCTCTTCAAAGCGATTGGTACAGTAATACAGATAATAACGGCCGTCCGCCGCCATGCAGTCCGGCGCATAAAGCAGCTCGCCCTCCCGCCGGCAGCTGATTCCGTGGTCGGTCCAGTGCACCATATCGTCGGTGGAAAACACGTGATAGCGGTCGGAGCAGTAATCGTTATGCCCGGGGATATCCATCGAACCGTACAGGTACAACCGTCCGCCGAAGGCATGCGCCTCGGCGTCCGGGATGCAGTATTCTTCCGGCAGCAGCGGATTCATCGTCCTCGTCCTTTCGTCGCAATCTAAATGCAAGCCCTTAATTCGGACCGTTTTTCCAACATGCTGTCCCCGCAGCGAAAACGATCTGTTTGTAGATGCAGAGTATACCATACCCTCCGCAGACTTTCAATCATTCCCGCACAGGAAAAGCGTTTCCTTCCGTCACGGCAAAGTACACTGGTGTTCCTCTCCGGGCAGGGTGCGGGAGGCATACAGCACCACCGGCACCACCCCGCGGGTATGGTGGCCGAGCGACTGTACATCCAGCAGCAGGTCATACCGGCTCTGCTGCAGCTGTTCCGCAGTAAGCTCAAAATCAAATTCTGCCCGGCCGAGATTGCAGTAATACGATTCCAGCGAACCGGACACCGATGCGGCCGGGGACACGCTGATCCCCTCCGGCAGATGCCAGGTCAGGGTGAGCCACTGCTGCATCTTGAACCGATTAATCACCGTCACATGCACGCGGAACGGCTCGCCCGCCCGCAGATAAGGCTCGCCGGGATAGGTAAACTCAACATCAAACAGCACAAAAGAATTACTATCTGTATAGGGGCTCTGTGCCAGCTTATCGAGAAACGACGCCGCATACCAGGAATTGTACGGCTCCGGCCGGCAATACAGGGCATCACCGTCGTTCATGAGGATTTCATAGCCATCCCGGACATGCAGGCAGCGGCAGATTCCCGGACCGGCAAACGCCGGCAGCAGCGCCGCCACCCGCTCGGTCAGTTCAGCGACTGTCTGCGGCACCGACAGCCCCACGTCGGCGACATTGACGCATTTGGTTTTGATCTTTCCGCCCAGCGGCGCGAGCCATTCCTGGCCGATGACGGCGCTGCCGCCCATAATGCCCAAGAGCGCGCCAAGGGTACCGGCGGTGCAGTCGCTGTCCTCCCCACAGCCGGCAGCGATGCAGATGCTGCGGCCAAAATCCCCGCCGCCGTACAGCAGGCCGATGAGGATAATCCCGATATTGCTCGGTGCATCCCAGCCGATTTCCCCGACCGGGATATCCGGGTCCATCTGGTCGCGCGGGGTACCCATCGCGCCAAAGCTGCCGGGCACATCGATGAGCAGCTGTTTGCGCGCCTCCTGCCAGGTTTTTCCTGCGGCGAACGCGCCGCGCACGCTGCGCACCGCCGCAGCGATGCCGCAGTCCTGCGGGATGTAGGACAGGCCGATATCGATCAGCCGTTCAATGTCCCGCTCGGCAAAGGCCGCGCTCTCCATCGCCGCACAGAAAATCTCTGCATACAGCCCCTCGGCATAATGATTCACACAGCCGTCCTCATACGCATAGCGCACCGCCCGTTCCGGATGACCCGGACACAGACAGGCCCAGATTTCCGACAGGATAAAACAGCCGTTTGAGTTGCCATAAACATTATTCACCACGCCGGACAGCGGCGGGACGATGCCTGCCCGCAGATTGTTCTTTCCGGCGCCGTATTCGCCCCAATGCGGCGTTACCCACCAGTTCCAGTATTCTCCGAGGATTTTGCTGTTTACGGCGGAGCCGTGCGCCTCCGCGGCGTTAAGCCACACCAGCTGCAGGTCGAGATCATCGTTGGGCAGCGGTTCGCCATCCAGCTTGATGGTGTAGCCATCCAGCTCGAACACGCCGCGCAGGCATTCAAACGGCGCGCCAAGCGTTCCGCCGACGTTCTTGCCGTCCCAACAGGCCTGCACCTTATCGATATAGTCCTTCTGCGTTAAAATCGTCATACGTTTTCCCTCTTCTGTCGCTGTCGCCCGCGCGGTACGCGGAGAGCCGGGCTCCGGGATGGCGTGAGCCGTCCCGGAGCCCGATTTCCCCTGTACGTTCGATCCGCAGACGTTATTTTGCAATCACTTCAATGTTGTCGATGTACATGGTCTTGGTGGCAGTCTTCAGCTCACCGAACGAGATATAGAACTTGGTGACCTTGGTCAGGTCCATATCGGCACCCAGACCATAGGCATCCTCAAACTCGCTGAGCGGAATCTCGATAACCTGACCCTCAGCGCTGTTGATCTCAACATTCTTGCTCCACACGCCGCCATTGGCTGTGTCAAACCGCAGACCGAGCACCTGTCCGCTGCCGTCGCCCTGCACCCACAGACGCAGTGTATCGTTGCCGTTCCAGGTCTTGTTGACCGTGCGGTACACACCGCCCCAGAGCGCATTATCCAGCGTATACGTGATCTTCGCCGCAAACTTGCCGTCGCCATTGGAATGTTCGGCATCCAGCTCCACCGTAATGCTCTGATCGCCGCCGTCCATCAGCAGATAGCGGGACAGCGCCTTCTCCTCGTCGCCGTAGCCCTCAAAATCATCGATGACCTTTGGACCGGACGGCGCATCGTACTCTTCAGGTGTGGTGAGCTCTTCGATACGGGCGTTGATCTTCGGCAGGGAACTCTTCAGCTGTGCCGCCCAGCTACTGCCCGAGCCGATCATGTTCCACATGGCACCCTGATCCAGCCACGGCGTCAGATCCGGCAGCATCTCCACCGAGAAGCAGGCATCGATCTGTTCGCGGTTGAGATCGCTGAGATGGTATTCGGACTGATATTTCTCCCAGTCGGCGTTATCCTTTTCTTCCTTGCCCACCGTGTCGAGATACCGTTCCACTGCGTAAAACGCCACCGCACCCAGCGGGTTCTTCGCGCCGACCGGGATGAAATAGCCGGCAAACTGGCCGCGCGCATAATGGGTTTCCTGCTGCGGATCGCGCGCGAGCGGCGCAAAGCCCAGAATTCCCGCCTTGGCCATTTCCCTCAGCTCGGTGCCGATATACGGATACGCCGAGCCGTACAGGATCGCGCATTTGCCGTTGCGGAAATCGGTGATCGCACTGCTGACCGCAGTGGTGCAGACCTTGTCCTTGGTGATCAGATCCGAAACAAAGTTCATCGCCCGTGCGATATCCGCATCCTCGATCTGGTTGACGATGGCTTTGTTCGCCCCGTCGATCCGTCCAAGCGTTTTGCCGGTGCTGTACACGAACGAGGTGGGGTTGATGAACTGCATGCCATACCGCTCCGGCGTGCCGTCGCGGTCCTCATCCTCGGTCAGCTCGATCGCCATCTCCCGCAGCGCGTCCCAGTCCCATTCACCCTTGAGATACAGCTCCCACGGGTTTTCCAGATCGTATTCCTCAAACAGCTTGGTGTTGAACATAACCCCCATCTCGTGCCCAAGATGGCCGATGAGCATATAATGCTTGCCGTCCCACAGCGAATATTCATAAGCATCCTTCAGATCCCGGAACAGCTTATGCTCAAGGTTGATATACCCGTCGATCGGCTGCACAAGATTATTGACGATATAGCTTGGGTAGTCCTCCAAATCGCTGCGGTTGACCACCAGATCCGGCGCATCATCCGACATCACCATCGTGGACAACCGCACCGGGATATCCGCCCAGCTGACCGTCACCGGGATCGGTTTGACGCCGTACTGCTGTTCAAGCAGTTCGACGAGCTTTTCGTCGAACTCCGGATCCGGATTCATCACCCGTATCTCTTTGCTTTCCAGCGGGATGGCCGGAAAATCGGATTCCAGATCGTCCGAGCCGATTCCCTCCTCCGGTACACTGCCCGGCGTGCCGGAGGACGCCGGGGTCGATTTGCAGCCGGGGAGCAGCAGGCTCAGCAGCATGCACAAGGCCAGCAGAACTACCAGTTGTCTTTTCATTTTCAGCTCTCCTTTTCTTATTTTGCCGCAGACTCAGCCGGTCAGGCCGGTGCGTTCAAAACCTTGAGTGAAATACCGCTGCAGGAACAGATACAGGATCAGCAGCGGGGTGATGGCCAGCAGCGCGCCGGCCTGCAGGCGGGTGCCGATCAGGTAAGGGTCACCGCTGAGCGCCTGGGTTGCCTTGTTGGTAACCAGGGCGTCCGGCAGCAGCGACAGCGCCATCGAGACGGTTTTGGTGCTGGAAAAATACATCGCGATATAGTAATAGTCGTTCCAGTACCACACAATGGAAAACAGGAAAACGGTCAGCAGCGCCGCCGAAGCATTGGGCAGGATCACCCGGAAAAAGGTCCGGAAAAAGCCGCAGCCGTCGATATAGGCGGCGTCCTCCAGCTCGTGCGGGAGCCCCCGGTAAAACTGCCGGAATATGTAGATGAACAGCCCCGAACGGATCCCCACCCCCAGCAGTGCCGGCAGATACAGGCTGAAGCCGGTGTTGAGGATGTTGACCGTGAACGCTTCGCCCGTGAACAGCCGCCCGATCTGCCCCAAGCCGAAAAAGTCAAACGCTTTATACGACAGATAGGTGGGGGCGTAAATGACCTGCGGCGGCACAATGATGGTGAACAGCACCAGCGCGAACAGCAGCCGTTTGCCTTTGAATTCAAACCGCGCGAAGCCGTAGCCCACCAGCGCACAGGACAGGATCTGGAGCAGCGAGCTGACCACTCCCAGCGTCACCGAATTGCGCAGCGACGTCGGATAGTCCATCAGCCGGAAGGCATCCTGGATATTTTCCAGTGTCAGATGCTTCGGGATCCAGATGACCATCGGATCCGCCATATCATCCGCCTGCCGGAAGCCCACACTGAGCATATACAGCATGGGATACAGAATAATGAAGCTGAAGCCGGTGAAGATCAGCAGCCGCCCGATGAAGCCGAGCACGCCGGACAACCGGCGGCGCACCCGCGTGCTGCCGAGCACGCGGCCCTCCATCCGCTGCACAAAGCCGGACACCTTCGCCTCCCAAACGGAAAACCAGGGAATCATATGCCCCCTCCTTTCTCAGTCCGCATAGACCACCCGCCTGCCGAACAGCAGAAACACCAGCGCCAGCAGCACGGCAATGATCAGAAAATACAGCCATGCGATCGTCGAGCTGTACGCGAAATTCAGCTTATTCCCATATTCCAGAATCTTCTGCATCACCGGGTTGCTGTAATTCGTGAACATCTCCACCACGGTATAAATCAGGGTCACCATAAGAATAGGGGTCAGCATCGGGAAGGTGATGAACCAGAACACCTCCCACTTGGTGCCGCCATCCATCGCCGCCGCTTCGTACAGCGTCGGGGATATCGACTGCAGTCCCGCGAGGATCAGGGTGATCTGGATGCCGGACTGCCAGGACAATTCGAAGATGTTATTCGCCACGCCCACGATTGTGCCCACCAAGCTTTCGCTCAACCCCATGCCGATGAGCATCTCATAAAAAGCGTCCACCTCGAACAGCTGGCCGCTTTTTTCACTGGACATCATCACGGTGGACATCACGTCGCCGTTGATGATGTTGATGACCACGCCCGACGCGATGATCACCGGCAGAAAAAAGACAGCGCGCATCAGCCCTCTGCCCCGGAATTTCGGGTTGAGCAGCAGCGCGATCAGCAGGCTGAACACCAGAATGGTGGGGGTCTGATACAGAATATCCTTAAGTGAAGTCAGCAGGATCCGCAGAAAATCCGGATCCGAAAAAAAGGCGTAACGGTAATTGTCCAGCCCCGCCGGATTCATCTCAAATCCGCTCGACGTCACCTTGAGTGTATGGAAGGTATACACCAGCGACTCTACGAGCGGTTTGGCATACAGCAGAAAGAAGCCGATCAGCCAGCTGGCTATGAACGCATAGCCGATACGGCGTTTCTTCTTTTCAAAGGACCAGCGGCCGCCGTTCCTGCGTATTGTGTTCATCTCATGCGCCTCCCTTCCTGCTGTCCTCCCGCACCGCCGTGAAACTCCGGGCGGGCACCGCTGTATCCCCCCAGTTTTCCGCTGTGTAACCGTAGTTGACGTACACGGTCACGCCGTTCTCATACACTGTCGCGCTGAGATCACCGCGCCGGCTGTGCCCGACGATGGTGCTGTCCCCAATCTGCTCCGCGAGCTGCGTGAGTGCCTGTTGGTATTCTGCCGCCTGCCCGATCCAGTCGGTGGCCGACGCGCTGGTGTACGCGGCGTACACCGTGTCCCGCGTGAGCTGCGCTTCCCCACCGATCAGGGTGAACAGCAGTCCGCTGCCGGTTTCCGCCGCCTGCAGGAATATCTCCTGCGGGTCGTCCGCCTGATTGACCGACGGGGTGCTGTACGGGATGCAGCCCTTGAGCACCATCTGAAGAAACGGCACCGACTCATCTTCGATGTTATAACGGCTGGAGGCCAGCGGCAGCGCCGGCAGGCAGTCCGCATAAGCCCATACATAGGCGTTGGCCCGCACACCCGTCAGTCCGCGGCCGGCCGCTTTCGCCTTATTCAGCGCCGCCTGCACGGCGAGCACGCTCTGTTCCCGGCCGTAGCCCGCGCTGTAATCGCTGTACAGCATATACGCGGCCGATCCCATGCCCACGCCGGTTTCGCCGGAGGCGTCCTGTTTCTGCAGGCCGGTCAGGAACCGTTCGAATACATCCGTGAAAACGCCGGGCGTCAGCAGGTTTTCCTGCGTCCCCTCCACCGTCTGACGGCTGGCGAGGTCATAGCGGCTGATCGCCGCGGGCACCCCGCTGACCGTGCGGGCAGCGTGCAGGAACGAGCTGTACCCGCTCCCCCATTTCGCGGCCTTCTGGAATTCACTGTCAAGATATAGGGCGATCCCCTGCCCACGGCAGAACTCCTGCAGCGCCGCCAGCTCCTTTTTCCCACCGAGCGCGGAGGCCGGCGATGCCTTGACGTCGATTTTTCCCTGCAGCATTGGCTGCGACCAGCCCTCCAGCAGCACCGTCAGGTCATCCGCACCGCTTTCCTCCAGCTGCCGCAGGATCTCCTCCGCCTGTGCAAAGCCGGTAAGCTTTTCGATCTGTTTGGTCGGAATGCCGAACACCGATTTTTCCTTGAGCGCGCCGCCCAGCAGGCGGACATACAGCGGCATCGCCGCCGTTTTCTCCGCCGGCAGCCATCCCTGCCCGATCAGCCACTCGCGGCAGGAGGCCGCCATCCCGGCGTAATCCGCCTGCCCCTCGTCCAGAAAACGGTAGGTCACGCCCAGTGTGCCGCCGCCGAGAGCGCCCTCCTGATACAGACGCACCTCCTTGGTGACCCCCACCGAAGTGCCGATGGTATAGCCCTCGGTGCTGCGCAGTGTAAAGTCCGCGCTGATGAGATTATAGGACGTGGATTTGCCGGCGACCGATGCTTCCACCGCCGCGCAGGCCGCCCCCTCACCGATCACCGCCAGCAGGCCGGACGTCCCTTTGCAGATGCCGAACACCGGCAGCAGCACATTTTCCCCTGTATACGCCAGCGCCTCCTGCTCACGGGCAGCCTCCGCGCCGTATACCGGCATCGAAAAGCTGTCGTACAGGTATTTGCCGTTGTTGAACCGAATGAGCGCGCCGGAGCCGTCCGGCACCAGGAAATACCCCTCTTCCTCCGGGCCGGCCGCACCGAAGGCGGGCAGCAGCGTCAGCGTCAGCAGGCGGTTTTCCCCCAGTTCCTGAATCTCGGCCACCGGGACAGAACAGTGCAGTCCGTCCGGCTGGAGCTGCACATCCAGCGGGATGACGATCTCCTCGTCCACAAAGGTGTACTCCGCCCGGAAGCCGTCTTCGATGGCGTACAGTTTCAGCCCGTCCTTGCGTACCGACGCCGTATAGCCGGAGGAGGTGCTGATATTACCCAGCGCATCCTGATATTCGATGCGCAACGCCGATGCCAGCAGCGCGCGCCCGTTGCCCTTGGCGATCTCATCCGCTTCCCGCTCCCGGGCGGTCGGGTTGGAGCGCCAGCGGATGCCCGCAGCGCGGTTTTCCGCCGCAAATTCACCGGTGGCAGTGTCCACTGTCAGCTGCCAGGCGCCGACCGACGCCACCGTCTGTTCCCCGCCGGAAAGCAGCTCACCTAAGGCGCGCGGAGCCGTATCCGCGGCAGCAGGCGCCTGAATCCCGCGGCAGCCGCACAGAGACAGTGCGCAGAGCACCGCCGCCGCGCCGGCGGTAAGCCGGCTGGTTCGTTTCCTGTACATACAAACCTCCTATCGCGCTACTGCACGCGCAGCATGATCTCCCGCGCCACCGTCTGGATAAAGTTGGCGACCTGCTGGAACAGGCTGAACAGCAGCACCAGCACAAAAACCACCACCAGCATGGCAGCCAGCGTCAGCAGGATACAGCCGATGGTCTGCCAGAACGAAAATTCCTGATAGTCAATCAGACCGGACAGCAGAATCCACACCGCCCACAGCACGCACGCCCCCTGCAGGATGGTCATGAACATCGATTCCGTCGTCAGCAGCACGTTGCTCAGCAGCACATTGATCCATACAGCCGCCACGTACGGCGTCAGTGCCACCGCACTGACCGTCCAGATCTCCCGCGGGGCTGCCTTGCCGGAAAACAGGGTGGACACCGCCCAGTGACAGATCACCCACAGCAGGAAGACCAGGATCGTCCGGGAAAATTCGGTGGCCAGATTGAGGGCGGAAAAGTCGTTGGTATTGAACAGGAATCCGGTCAGCTGCCGCTGCGCCACCCGGCCAGTGAAAAGCAGCAGCAGAATAAACAGCGTAAAGAGCAGCAGGGTGTGCTTCTGCTCCCGCAGGTCGTCAAAGCCGTCGGTCGGATGGCTGAGAATATGCCGCACATACGCCCTCTTCCGGGGGCCGTACGCCGCGGCGGCAGGCGTCCGCCTGCGCCGGCGCACCAGCACGCACACCCCCGCGAGCAGGGCCGCAGCGGCCAGCCCCGACAGCAGCCAGGGGAACAGCGTCCGCATCCGGTCATCGCGGCTGCGCTGAAAGGCCTTTTCGTAATCCACCCGGTCGTTGCCCTCGCGGAACCAGTCCATCGCCGCGGTATAGTCTCCCAGGTTATACAGTGCGCGTCCCACGCCGTTGATCGCCAGCTCCAGATGGCGGTCGGCGCCGAGCACCTGCTGCCAACTCTCCAGCGAGGCGGCGTATTCCCCCGCCGCATACGCTGTCTGCGCCCGCACGATGTTCTCCGCAAAGGCGGTGCGGGACAGCACGGTGATATCGTTTTTCGCGGAATCCAGCACCACCAGCCGGGTCCCCATATCGTCAATCGCCGCACACTTGCGGAAATACCCCTCCCGCTCGGCGGCACCTCCGTATGCACCGATCAGCTCGCCGCTTTCGGTATACATGAAAATGCGCCCACGGGTAAAGTCCAGCCCGTAAATATACCCCTCACTGTCGCAGCAGACGTCTACAAACGAGCTGCGCTGTGCGGTGCCGTTGAGATAACTGACCTTCAGATCGCCGTAAACCTCCTGATACGCGGCGGCGAGGGTGCTGCTTCTGCGCAGCACGTTGACGCTCACCGGGTTAAAACGCTTGATCTGGTTCTGGTTGGTCTGGGAAATCTCGGTGCAGGTATAGATAAAGTTCCAGCTGTCAATATCGAAATTCGCCACCTGATCCGGCACATTCTTCTCGATTTTTTCCCGCTGTTCCTGATTGAGCAGCTTTTTCCAGAAGTTATTGAGCGCCACCGTCAGGGTGATTTCCACCGTGTTCGCGCCGTAATAGCCCTGAAAGACGCCGTCCTGCGTGTAAACAGCGGCGCCCTCGAGCATCCCGGCACCGAGCACGTATACAAACCCATTGGTATCCGCCAGCACATTCACCGGAAGGAAATCCACGCTTTCAAAGGTGATTTCCCCCTCCGGCTGCCGGTATTCCGCCAAGATATTCCCCTGCGCGTCCACGCACACCGCGCGCTTATTGCCCTGATCAGCCACATAGATGCGCTCCTGTGCATCCACGAACACCCCCATCGGTGCGCTGAGCGTTTGTGCCGCGCCGTCCGACCCGGTCAGCTCATGCAGCTCGCCGAGCAGTGTGAAATCCGCGTCATACACCACCACCCGGTTCCGGCCGGTATCCGCCACATAGACCTTATTGCCATGACGCGCGTCCACAAACAGGTCCTGCGGCTCCTTGAACGGCAGCAGCCCGCTGTCCTCTGCACGGATCACCCGCTGCGCCTCGTACAGGTCGGGAAGCGGCTCGGCATCGCCCCAGTAGGTATACGTATAACTGTCCCGCACGTCCGCATCGGCCGCGCATTCCATCGCCGGCAGGAGCAGCAGCACAGCCGCGCACAGCAATGTCCGAATTCGCTTTTTCATTGGCTTCCCCCTTATTCCTTAATGCCGGCGTGCGCCATGGTGGCGATGATCCGGCTCTGGGAAAAGACAAACAGCAGAATGGGAGGGATCATCATAAACACGGTGGACGCCATGCCCGCGCCCTGCCGGGCGATGGTGCTGCCGGTGGACAGGATCTGGCTGATCGCCGAGGGCAGCATTTTGAGCGATTCGTCATAGATGACCATCTGCCCGTTGTTCGCCCAGGCGCTCTGAAACACAAAAATGATCAAGGTCAGCCACGCGGGCTTGACATTGGGCATCACGATACGCCACCAGATACCGTATTCGCTCGATCCATCGATGCGTGCCGCCTCCAGCACCGACTGCGGGATCTGCTCCATGAACTGCTTCATCAGGAACAGCCCGAGCGAAGTGCCGATATACGGGAAGATCAGCGCACCGTATGTATTGAGAAGGCCCAGCTTCTCGATGACCACATACTGGGTCAGGAAGGTCACCTGCGGCACGAACAGCAGCGCGACCACCACGGTGGAAAAAATGAGCTTCTTGCCGTGGAATTCGTTCTTGGCCAGCGGGTATGCCGCCATCGACGAAAACAGCACATGCAGAACGGTGCAGCACACCACTACAAACACGCTGTTGAACACATATCGCCAGAAGGACATCATCGAGTTGGCAAAAAAGCCGAAAAGCTCCCGGTAGTTGTTCCAGGTCGGATTAAGCGCCACGAACTTCGGCGGATACAGGAAAAATTCATCAAACGGCTTGAAGGAGGACACCACCGCATAATACAGCGGCAGCGCCATGACCATCCCCATGAGCACCAGAAAGACCCAGATGCCGACCGTTCCGCCGGCCGAGCGGTTGACCCTTCGGTGCCACAGGTGCATCGTCCTCCTGTGCCGCGTGCGCCCCGCGGCACCCGCCGCACACGCCGTCAGCCGCTTATCTTTCACAGGAATCCCTCCTTTTAATGACCGACCCGCCGGATCACCAGGTTCACCAGCTTATTCATCAGCAGCATCAGCGCAAACACAAAGGCGGCCAGCGCACACGCATAGCCCATTTCATAGCGGGTGCTGCCGTAGTCCATGATGTGGGTGACCAGCGTTTCACCGGCATATTCGGTACTCGGGAAGCCAACCAGCTGCACCGAAATATCCGCCACCGTGAAGGCGGACACAATCTGCATCACCGCACTGAACAGCATCTGGGATTTCATCGACGGCAGGGTGACGTACCATAGCTCCTGAAACCGGTTGCGTACCCCATCGATCGCGCATGCATCAAACAGCGAGGGGTCCACCCCCTGAAAACCGGCGATGAATGCCAGGAATCCGCTGCCGAGGCTCAGCCACAGCTGGGTAACGATCAGCACCGTCATGATCGTGCCGGTATCCTGCAGCCAGGCGATCGGTTCCTTAAGCAGTCCCACACTCAGCAGCCAGCCGTTGAAAATCCCGTAACGGTCGGCGCCGAAAAACAGCTGGAACACCGTATAGGCCTGCCCCGAAAGCGCAGGCGCATAAAACACGGTGGTCATCACCGCCCGCGGGATCCGCGGCATCTCGTTGATCAGCCAGGCAAACAGAAAACAGAGCACATATCCCACCGGTCCGGTCACACAGGCAAAGATCAGGGTGTTTTTCAGCGCGGTCAAAAACACGCTGTCGTCGAGAAACATCCGCAGGAAATTATCCCAGCCCACAAACTCCGGCGGCTGCAGCATATTGAAGTTGGTAAAACCCAGCACCACCGACATGATCACCGGCAGCAGGGTAAAGGTCACAAAAAACAGCAGATACGGCGCCATCATCACATAGTTGGGCGCCTCACGCCGCAGATCGCGCCGCAGGCGGGAACCCCGCACGCCGGCCGCCTGCTCACCCGTATTCCGCTTCACGTTACTCCGCCTTTCTCCAGAATCAGCCGTCCAGATGGAATTCCCGCCGCTTTCTGGCTATCTCTTTATTGGTTTCGTATGTCCAGTAGTTGAGCATCTCCCGCGGGTTGCTGTATTTATACACACACGCCCGGAAGGCGTTATCCAGGTTGCGGGCGATATAATAGCCGCCGGGCACCTCCGGCAGGTCCACCACACTGTCCCACTGCTCACGGAGCTTCGCGCTCTCTGCCGCCGTCCAACCCAGCCTTTCCAGCGCCTCCTGGTTGGCCGGTGTATACCGCGCCGCCTCACCGAGCGCCATTTCCACTCCGCGGCCATATTCCACCTGCGTATCGGCGCTGACCCACCATTTCATAAAGGTCCAGGCATCCGCTTTATGGTCGCTGCTGCCGAGCATCACGCACGCGGTGCCGCCGGCCACCTCCGCACGATCAATCGTGCCGTCCGCCTGCCGCACGCCGGGAATCGGAAGCATCTCCCACAACCCCCGGATATCCGGCGCCGCGGCTGTCAGCTGGTTATACAGCGTATAACTGGTGACCGCCAGCGGCATCTCGCCGGTGCGGAAGCGGTTATATTCGTTTTTATTCAGCGGGAAGCTGTATTCCAGGTAAAAGTCGATCCACTCCTGAAACGCCTGCTGCCCAACCGCCGAATCGGTGGTGAGCGTCTGGCCGTCCTCACTGAAAAAGTTCCCGCCGTTCTGCAGCAGCAGTGCACCGAACAGCGTATACGTTGAGGGCAGCCCCACCTCCAGATTCGCCCGCTGGATGATCTGCGAAACCCGGTACAGGTCCTCCCATGTCTCCGGCGGCTGGATACCCAGCTCCTCAAAAATATCGGTGCGCACAAACATCATGTCAAAGGTCTGCGTCTCCGGCAGCCCGTACAGGGCCTCACCAGTCATATAAGGAACGAAGGCCGTAGGGGAAAACGCCGCTTGGATCTCCTCCAGTCCCTCCATATCCTGAAGCTCAGCCAGCGCGCCGCGCAGCCACAGGTTGAGCGGATCCGACCGCGCGATGTTCAGCGCCACATCCGGTTCCTCGCCGGCCATCACCGCCTGCACCAGCCCCACCGTTACCAGGCGCAGACGCACCGAAATGCCGGTCTGCTCCACAAAATCGGTATCGATCTGCCGGCGCAGCTGGTTAGCCTGCTCCCGTCCCACCGTCATCCATACGTCGATGCAGCGGTCGCTGTCCACCGAACCGATCTGATCGTAATCCATGAAAAACGAAGCCATAAAACTGCGCAGATCGCTCCAGAACTGCTCAAAAAAGCCGGCGCTCGCCCGCGGCAGCGCTGTCCCCGGCCGCCCGACAAACAAATAATCCAGCTCGAGCGGCTGGCTGCGCAGATCCAGCAGCAGCGAGGCGAGGGTAGACAGCTCCTCCCGGAAGCCGGACAGCTGTTCGGGAATGCTGTACGGCTTCTTCACAAAACCTTCCAGCCGCTCCGCCAGCCGTTCGAGCGATGCCGCCTGTGAGCCGGTGCTCTGCCCGTTATGTATCGCCGCAGCCGCCGCACGCAGCGACGCCGCCTGGCTCTCCAGAACTCCGATCAGTTCCGGAATCTGCTGATCCACGTCATAATCCCGGCTCATATCCGGCTGCACGCTGGTGATCATCACGATTTTCCGGTACATGGCGTTGAGGGAATCCAGCGTCTGGCTCAGCTGCCGGATCAACGGCGCCATATCCCCCGACGTCACCTCCAGCCGCAGCGTATGCTCGCCCGCGGTCAGATAGAAAAGATACGGTTCCTCACCGCCGAACCATTCGGTCTGCCAGCCCAGCGCATAGGAAAAGGACAGGCTGCGGCATTCCGCAAAGGGCACTTCGCCGTCGATGCGCAGCCGCCGCTTGGAGGGCGAGCCCTGCGATACCTTCTGCCGGAACCGGCTGCCGATCTGATAATAGCCGTCCTCCGGGACGGTGATCGTCCATTCGATCCACTGGCCGGCGGTGCTCCAGTGCTCGCCGCCGATCGTGTTCAGCCGTATGCGGTAAGGGTCCGCCGGCTGGGTCGCCGCATCGGTGCGGTCATACACCGGATGCAGCACCTCATCGGTTTTAAGCGCCGGCTTCTCCCCCTCCACCGTATCCACCAGGCCACCTCCGGCCGTACCGATGCCCTCCGGTCGGACATAAGCGGCCTCGCTTTCCGGCGGACACAGCTCCAGCGCGCCGATAGCCACCGGTTCACCGCCGAGCGTGAGGGAAAGGGTATGCTCACCTGTGGAAAAATAAAATTGCCAGGCGTCGGGATACAGGCCGTCCGCACTGCTGAGCAGCACCGTCTCCCACCGCAGTACCTCGCTCTGGGAGGGCTGTACCTCGTTGCCGCTGCTGTCCCGCGGGATTTCGCCGTCCTCCAGCTCATCCCGCCAGAAGCGGGGCAGCGTCAGCGTTTCGCAGCCGGAAAACGGGGCCTCCCCGTCCACCATAAGCGACAGGGAAACCGGGCCGCCAGCGCCCTCCCGTGCGTGGTAGGTCACCGCCAGGCAGTACCACCCCGCCTGTGCTACCGACACCGGCCAGGTGACCGTACCGGCAGCATTATCCCACAGCACCGCTTCGTCCGCGCCGTTCCAACCGTTTGCCAGCGTGATCCGCGCCTTCTCGTCGGGCTGCCCCGTCGACAGCGGCACGGTCACCGTCCGGGTGCCCGCGGGCTGGTCGGCGTTGAGCGCCCGGTACTGATCATAGCTGCGTGAGTCCGCCGATACCACGGTCTGCGGCAGCGCTTCCGGCGCTTCCTCGGCGCGCACGCCGCCCCAGCCGGCCGGAAATACTGCCGTCAGCACAAGCAGCAGCGCCGTCAGGCCGCCGAGCCACCGTCTTTTCATACACGCCATCCTTTCTCGCGTTATCGCCCCGCCGGCTGTTTAACACGCGGTGATTTCCGATATGCCGCAGTAGCCCTCCCGCGGGGAGATTTCCGCCCGCAGCCAGCGCGCGGTCGGCTCCCGGGAAAACTGTGCCTGAAACACTACGTCCCCCACGCCGTTGGCGGTCAGGGAATACCGGTTGATCTCCTGCGGCTCATACCAGGTCTGCCCGTCGTCCGACACCGACAGAACAACCGAATCCGGGACAAACACTTCTTTTTCTTCACAGGCGAGCGTATGCAGCGACACGCTGTGCAGCTTCTCCGGCTGTTCCAGGTCCACCGTCAGCGTCCGGGCGCCCTCCCGGGCGTTCCACAGCACCACAGCGTTATCAAAAGCGCTCGCCTCGGTGCCATCGGTGAGCAGCTTGCCGTTGTCCACATGGGTGCTGCCCAGCTTTGCTGCCGGGCGCACCAGCAGTTTATACCGGCTGATCGGCAGAATCGTATCCCCTGCCAGAACCCGCAGCTGCGACAGCATCATCCAGTGCAGCGACTCCGGACGCAGATAAAGGGAGACATACCGCGTTTTCTGCTGTTCCACCCGGCAGCGGTAACAATGGATTTCCGGCATCCCCTCCTGCGCGATCTGCGGCTGACCGAGAACAGCGCTGCGCAGCTCCTGCGGTATATCCCCCACACCGCCGAACACCTCCGGAACCGGCTTATTCAGCGAAAACACCGCAAAGCCGCTCTGCGGCAGGCTGATCCCGCCATACCCCCTGAGTGCGTAGATCTCCAGCGTATCGGCCGGCACCTCCGTCCCCAGATCCAGCCAGAGCTGCACCGGATTGTGGAACCAGCCCAGCCGCTGTCCGGATATGTCCCGGTTGATCAGCAGGTCGCCCGGCGTGTTGTCGTCATACGGGCGCTCGGTCGGTTCGGGACGGAACGTATAGGTCTTGCCCAGGCAATAATTGATGTTCGTGGCCTTGCCTGAGCAGTCCAGGCTAATATGGCGGATCGCCTCCCGCGGCAGCTCGCCCTCGTCGGTGCAGACATGGATCCGCAAAATCTCCGCCCTCGATGCCATCGGGATGGAGAGCATCTGATACCGCTCCTCCGACTGCCGTTCAGCGAGCACCCAGCCGCCCGGACAGATGTTGTCCCCGAGCACCACATCCGCATACAGCATCCCTTTCCAACCGGAGAACCGCGCGGTGTCCAGCAGGATATCCACGCTGGAAATGCGCCGTTCGGTGCCGGTGAGCAGACGGATGACATCCCCGCGCAGCTCGAAGGCTTCGATGCGCACATCCGGATCCGGTACCGGCCGGCCGGTCACATAATCGCACAGCAGGTCATACAGCATCCGCACCCGGTTGGCCGACGGCCCGGTATCGTCAGAATACAGATCCGCCCCCAGGAAATAGGCGTTGGCAGCGTTCTGATAGCCCAGCCGATCATTCGCGCCGCAGGAAAGATACCGTTGGAAGATAGCCGCATCGTACAGTGTGTCGCTGCGCAGCTCCATTTCGATGCCAAAGTTCAGGCGCTGGCAGTGTTCCCAGGCATTTTCCAGCCGTTCCGCCCGCACCACGCCTCCCTCGGTCCACGCGTTGAATGCATAGTTAGGCTGCATGATGATCTGATCGAAATAGCGGCCGGCTCTCTCGTTGCCGGGCGCCTTGTAATAGGGGATCCATAAAAAACGGTAACCCAGCTCATGCACAATGCTGCTCGCATCGGCAACGATGCTCTCTTCATCCATCCCCTCGTCCACCCAGTAAAAGCCCCAGAGTTCGAGGTTGCGGTATCCCGCGGCCTCAAACCGCCGAACCGCCTCGCGCATGTACCAGTCAAGCGCCCGGTGCCGCCCTTCGGCGGTACCAAAATCCTCCTCCTGCCCGTCCCCATCGATGTCGCCGAAGCCCACCGTCTGTGGATGGGGATACGGAACGGTGATGATCACCTTTCGCCGAGCCGGCGGATCACCAATGGCCTGCCGCGCTTCCTCTACGGCCTCATCGAGCAGCGAAATTTCCCGGCCGGGGCAGAAGTATTCGTCCAGGCAGTCCTTCCAGTCCTGCGCATGTCCGCGGGCATGGTCAGCCGCCACCCCGGTGGTGTTGATCAGCCGGATAAACAGGAAAGCGTCAAACAGCCATTCGCCGCCCGGACGGTCGGTGAAAAACCGCGCGGTATAGTGCTTCATCTTCTCCAGCTCCCGCTGGGGCGCCGCATACAGCAGTGCGCAGTGATGAAAATTGGTGGAAACCTGTCTTTCTTTATCGTTCATACTGCTGTTCCTGCTTTCTATCTGATCTGTCTTCCTCCTGCGGTTTCCGGCCCGCCCGGCTCTTGGCCAGTTCCAGCCGGATCCGCCCAGTATCCAGCCACTGGGCATCGATTTCACGAAACCGCCTGGGCGGCACTCCGAAATAGTTGGTAAACGCCCGGCTGAAGTTGGGTACGGAGGTATACCCTAGTTTTTCCGCCACCGCGGTGACGCCCGCGCCGTCGTACAGCGACTGCAGTGCCGTTTCAAAAAGCCGCAGATGAAAATATTCGGTAATGGACATGCCGATCCGCTTGGAAAACATCTGCGACAGGTAGGAATAGCTGTATCCCAGCCGCTCTCCGATGGAGGACAGGTGCCCCACCTCCACCGACCGGGAATCCAGAAGGTTTATAATGTCGTAGATCAGGCCGTTCTCCGTGGCGTCCGGCAGCGCCGGAAGCCGCCGGCTTTCCTTGCCCAAAAGGCTGCGGCAGGCCAGAATCACAATCTCGTTGACATACATCTCGGTCAGCTCGGCGTTGTACGCCTCGTCCTGGTGTATTTCATTAAGCAGCTTGAAAAAGGTGGCGCTGAGCTCCTGCTGGCCGGGAACGATCCGCTCCTTCAGCTCGCACAGCCGCTTTTCCAGCTGAGGGAAACGCTCCCCGTTCCCATATTCCCGGTTAACCGAAAAACCCAGATATAGCATTCGCATCGGATCCCGGTCATCCGAACGGATAACGTGGTAATCCCCCGGAATGTTGCACACAAGGTCCCCCTTGGATACGGTGTAAACTTCCTCGTTGATGCTGAAGGTCGCTTTCCCGGTCACCACCAGTGACAGCTCAAAGCAGTCCTGACGGTGACCCGGCACCGTATAATCCTGCCCGCAGAACAGATCGCCCACCTGGCAAACGTCAAAACTTCCGCAGCGAAGGGGGTTGAGTATAAACGTATTGTCGTAATGAAACCGTGCCTTTCCCAAAAACAACCCACCTTTTCATTGGAATCGGCTTGCCGGACACATCAGCCGGGGCCGGAACTTTCCGCACGGGTACACAGCCGCACAGTTTCCCGCATGGTCGCATAAATGATGTCTTCACGCCCGGCCAGACAGTCGAACAGTCTCTCTGTTTTCTCCCAGTCCTCCGGCGCGACCAGCTCATAGCCGTGTCCCCACAGGCAGAACAGCGCGTCCTCCCCAGCGGGCAGACGCACAAACTGCTCCGCCAGTCCGGCCGCCTGCGCACTGTTAAAGGTCAGGATTTTCATCCTCACCAGCCTCCTTTACCGGTATAACTTAAGAGGCCGTAATCTCGGATATCGCACAGATTCCCTGCCCCGGTGTGATGGCCACCTTCAGATACCGGGCAGAAGTTGGCTGATTCAGCTTACAGGTCAGCGGCACGGGATAAATCCTCTCATTTCCGCCCTGGATGAGTGCGCTTTTGTCCGCAATCCCCTGCTTTGTCCAGTTTACCCCGTCTTCCGAGGTATAAAACACCGCGCTGCGCACACTGTACGCATTGCCGTAAGCAACGCTGCTGACCGAATACAGGGTGATTTCCCGGATGGTTTCGCTTTTCTCCAGATCCACCACGAGATCCCGTATACCCGGACTCGTTTCAGTATTCCACGCCACACAATCGTTATCCAGGCCGTAATCCACCGCGCCGTTGGTCAGCTGGGTGCCGATGTCGGTCTTCACCGAACCAAGCTCGGCCTGCGGCAGGGTCAGCAGCCGGTAGCTCTCCACCGGCACCGTGTCACCGCCGGAGGTCACCCGCACCTCGTTGAGCATCATCCAGCGTCCCGCCTGCGGCTTGACCTCCAGGGTTATGTACCTTGTCTTCGCGGAAGACACCTCAAAATCGATGCGATGGACAGCGGAACCGTTCCCGCTCTTACCGGTGTTTTTCGCCGCGCCGCCGCTCGCAAGCCGGAGGTTTCCAGGCAGCGTGCCGAGACCGGAGGATACCTGTTTTAACGGTGTATCGGCCGAGAAGGCTGCCAGCGCCGCCGCCGGCAGCGAGATGCCCGCTCCCGCGCTCTCCCCGACGAACAGCTGCAGACCGTCCACCTCCCGCTCCGCGCCCAGATCGAGCAGGATGCGCGCGGGACGATTCCACCAGCCCATCCGGTCGCCAGTGTCGTCGCCGTTGATGAGCAAATTCCCGGTGTCACCGTAGGTGCGCACCGCCGGGTCGGGATTCAGGGTATAGGTCTTGCCCTGGCAGTAGTTGACCTGGGTACGGCTGCCGGTATGATCCACCGCTGTCGCCCAGATCGCCCCGTCGGGCAGTGCCGCGCCTCCCTCCACCGTCAAGCGGATCCTTTCAGCCGTGCCTTCGGTAGGGATGGCCAGCGTACGGCTGCCCTCGGCAAGCGGATCGGGCGCAACGCTCAGCCAGCCAGCCGGCTGCCATACCCCGTCCCGGTAAAATTCTGCCGTGATGGTTCCGCGCCAGTCACCCAGCTTGGCGGTATCGGCGAGCAGCTGCACATGGCTGATGCGGTCGGCCGTCCCGGCATCGAGCTCCAGCGTCTGACCGGTGAGGACCTCGGCTTCGGTGTATACGTCGGGGTCTTCCACCTTTTTGCCGGTAACGTAATCGCACAGCAGCTCATAAATTGCCACATCGTCTTTGTTGGCAGAGAAATAAGTATTTTCCACGAACCACGCACCGAGGTAATAGCCGTTAACATGCTGCTGATACCCCAGCCGGTCGGCCGCACCGTAGGACAGGTACCGCTGGAACACCGCCACGTCGTGGGCGCTGTTGCTGCGGATCTCCACCTCGATACCGAAGCCGTTTTCCTTGCAGGTATTCCAGGTGTTGACCATGCGCTCGGGACCTACTGTGCCGTCCACTGTCCAGGAATTAAAAGCATAGTTGGGCTGCATGATGGTCACGTCGAAATATTCGCTGCCCTTTTCATAGCCCGGGGCGTTATAGTACGGGATCCACATCAGCTTTTTATCTGCGGCGTGCACCACTTCGGAAGCGATCGCGATGGCTTCCTCATCGGTGGTCATCGCCTCTTCGATCCAGTAGAAGCCCCACAGCTCGATATATTCAAATTCGTATGCGTCAAACCGGCGGATGGCCTCCTGCACATACCAGTCAAGCACCTTGCGCCGGTCGTCCGGATTGAGAAAATCCTCATCTTTGCCGTCTCCGTCCACATCGCCGAAATTCTCGGTCGCCTTATGTGGATACGGGATGCCGATGACCACCTTGCGTTTGGATTCCGGCGCGCCGATCGTCTGTGTGAGCTGGCGTACTGCCGTTTCCAGCGCAGGGATGTCGGTATCACTGCTGAAGAAGCGGTCGAGGCCGCTCAGCCAGTCCTCCTTTGTGGCACCGACGTGATCCTCGAACACCCCGCTGGTGTTGAGCAGCTTCAGATAGATGAAAGTGTCGAACAGCCATTCGCCGGTCGGCATGTAGTTCCGCATGCGCGCAACATACGGTTTGGTCTTCTCCACATCGCGGCCCATGGCCGGATACATTAACACCGCGTGCTGTATCCCGGCCTGCGGATACATGATCGGCTTTTCGGCTTCGTCCATGTTATCTCCCCCATTCGAGGCTTCCGGCCCGCTGCCCGTGCCAGCCGAAGAAGCCGGCGTTTTGGCACACGCGGCGCAGGACAGCACCATGACCGCTGTCAGCATGCCGGCAAAAATGCGTCTGAATGTCAAGTTGACCTCCCCCTTTATGTACGGCATGGTTGGAAAATGCTCCCCCAGAACCCATTCCGAGGGAGCATTTTCATCCGGGCGGTGCGGGACGGCTGAATCGTCCCGCACCGCCCATCCGAATCATCTGTCGAAAATGGTTCAGCCCTGCACCCTGCGGCGGCGGGTCACAGCCAGGCAGGCCGCTGCGGCCGGCACCAGCGCGCATACCAGCACGATCGGGTATACCTCTGCGCCGGTCTGCACCGAACCGCCCTCGGAACCCTTGCTCAGGTTGTACAGGCGGATGTCGCTCAGCTCAAAGTTCGCGTTTGCCGACAGAACGCTGGGCATGATATCCTGCTTTTCCACCGTCACATAGTCGAAAAGCAGTTGGCCGTCCACAAACAGCGACACCTTGGTCGGTGTGGTAAAGATGTCCACCTGATATTCCTTGCCTTCCTGAATGGCAAAATTCGCCTGGCTTACCACCGTAAAGCAACCGGCACTGGCGTACTCGTTGCTCTGATAGTCCATCAAATACAGCCCGGTCTCCTGGAAGCCCATAGCATAGAAATCCTTGCCGTCGGTGCCGCGGAAGCCGATATAGCAGCCGGAATACTCGTCATACAAGGTGTTGGCCTTCATCTTCAGACTCAGCAGATAGGTGTCGTCGGCCGACAGGCCGGACAGTTGGAACTTACCGAATTCCCGCGTGAGCACCGGGTCACCGGAGCCCTTGAGCACGCCGTCCTTGAAAGAATAGCCGTCCGACGCCGAACGGAACGGGGTCTTATTCGTCAGCAGATTCGTGCAGCCGGAGGCGTCAGGCACCTGTTCCGGACGCGCATCCACCGGAGGTTTTTCGGGTTCGGGTTCGGGTTCAGGTTCAGGATCAGGATCGGGATCCGGGTCGGGGTCAGGATCAGCCGGATCGGCTTCCGTGTTATACACCTCTGCTTTGGAGAAAGCACAGGAAGTCCCTTTGACCGCGATGCCGAATGCCGGTGCACCGCCGGTCACGTCCCAGCCGTATTCAGGGCCGATGTCGTAATCAGCACCGCCCTGCTCATAGGTCAGGGTGACCGGGTTCCCGTCCTCATCCAGTACCGAAAAATTAATCCGGGTTGGCGTACTGTAAATCTTCAGCGTGCCACTGCTGCCGTCAGCCAGCGGGTTGTTGATGCTGCCCAGCGCTGATTCCAGGGCAAATATCCCGTCTTCCGCGGCCGTAAATACACCGCAGTACATCGCCTTTTGCTGGAACCACAGGCCGAGCAGCTTTCCGTCGGTGTTTTTCCGGACGATCACCGCCGGACCCATGTATTCGTCATACCGCGCGGTGATGCTGTACTCCATCGTGATCACGTAGCTGTCGTCCGCTTCCAGTGAAGCCGACAGCGGATACCCGACGTAATACATGTTGCCGGCCTGAACCGGCACGTTCAAGGTGCCGTTCGCAAAGGTATAGATCTCACCGGCCCCCTCCGGAATAGCCGGTGCGCCGGTGATCCGGTTAGTATTGCCCTCCGGTTTGGCCGGGATTTCCGCACTGACCGTCGCCGCCAGCGGCAGCGTCAGCATGGCTGCAAGGGACAGGCAGCCGATTGCCTTACTCATCCATTTTTTCACTGTACGTTCCTCCTTTATTTTTTCAAGCTCACCGCCGAGCTTTTTTGCTGTATTAAGCATACCAGTTTCTCCTTCTTTTTTCTTTATCAAAACCGCATGTTTTGCTTTTCATTTTGCTATATCTGCCAATATATCCTCATATATCCTTCTTAAGTTAAACAAATTCACAACGTTTTTGTCTTTCCGGCAATTCTCCCGCTGCAGTTGCATCCCGGCGACAATTACGGTATAATAGCGAAAACGGGTACTGGTTATATATAGGGGGCACTGCGCGCAACAGCAGCGCCCATATCCTGTCCGGCAGCCTTTCCTACGGCGCACACGGCGTCGAGAGGAACTTCCGGCAGAGGGGAAAGGATGAAAACACATGATCGGACAAGCTCCGGGCGGTTCCTGGGTCACTCAGCAGATATACCGGACGCAGGAAAAACAGCAGATCCGCCGGGACAGCAATTTTATCGGCGCCGGCATGCTGGCACTGACCTTTTTCATGCAGCTGACCTTTACCGGCATCCTGCTGCTGCTGGCCCTGTTCGGCATTGTTTCCCCGGGGGCGCTGGCCGGGCAGGAGGGCGCACACTTTGGCCTGTCCGCAAATGCCTATCTGGTGACCTACATGCTGGTGTATACCATCGCGATGGGCTTCCCTCTCCCGCTTATGGCGCTGATCTTCCGTCGGAACATTCGTCCGTTTGGGCAGCGGCAGCGGGTGCGGCCCGGGTTTTTCCTCTGTCTGATTTTCCTGGGGATGGCTATCTGCATCCTGGCGAATTTCATCACCAGCTATATCATGACCTATCTCGAGTATTTCGGGGTTCCCCAGCCGGAAATGCCGGATCTGATGGAAAAAGAGCCGGTCGGCCTGCTGCTCAACATTCTGACCATCTGCGTGCTGCCGGCCTTCTTAGAGGAAATGGTGTTCCGCGGCTATATACTGCAGACGCTGCGCCCCTACGGCGACGGCGTGGCGCTGTTTGTCTCGGCGCTGCTGTTCGGTCTGATGCACGGCAACGTGCTGCAGATTCCCTTCGCCTTTGTGGTCGGTCTGGTGCTCGGCTTTGTGGTCATCCGCACCAACAACATCTTCGTGGCGATTGTGATCCACTTCCTCAACAACTTCATGTCCACGATGCTCGACTACGCCGGCTATTACCTGAGCGACGCCGCCCTGAATGTCCTGACCATCGTGATCTTCTGCCTGCTGGCCGCTGTCGGCGGCGTGGCTGCGCTGGTGCTGTATCTCCGCCGCAGTCCGGTGATGCAGCCCACCGACGCCCCGCGCTCACTACTGAGCGCGGGTGAACGCGCATCCACCGTTGTGCTTCAGTCTCCGGTGATGCTCATCAGCGTGATTGTGTTTATCCTGCTGACCGCGCTCAGCACCTTTATTTGAGGCAAAGGAGAGGCTTATGACCGAGGATGAACGCTTCATGCGCGCGGCGCTCGCGCTTGCACAGCAGGCCGCGGACGAGGGCGAGGTGCCGGTCGGCGCCGTGGTGGTGCGGAACGGGGAGATTATTGCCGGCGGACGCAACCGCCGTGAAAGCGGCCATCACGCGCTCGCACACGCCGAAATCGAGGCGATCGACGGCGCCTGCCGGGCGCTGGGCGGCTGGCGGCTGTGCGGCTGCACACTGTATGTGACGCTGGAGCCCTGCCCGATGTGTACCGGCGCGATCATCAATTCCCGCATCGAACGGGTGGTATACGGCACTGCCGATCCCAAGGCCGGCTCCTGCGGCTCGGTGGTCAACCTGTTTGCACTGCCGTACAACCACAAGCCTGCACTGACCGCCGGCGTACTGCAGCCGGAATGCGCCGGCATTCTCACCGATTTTTTCCGCCGCCTGCGCAGCAGCGGCAAAGGATAAAAAAAGAGCGTCCCGACGGGCGCTTTTTCCTTGACTTTTACATAAATTATTTATATAATTAATTTATGTTACAAGGAGGCGGGAAGTATGCCCAAACAGCGGATTACCAAGGACATGGTGGTGGAGGCGGCCTTCCGGCTGGCACGGCAGGGCGGCATGGACGCGGTGCGGGTGAAAGCCATTGCGCAGGAGCTGGGCTGTTCAGTGCAGCCAATTTACGGCTACTGCGAAAACATGGAGGGGCTGCGCCGAGAGGTGACCGCCCGCGCAGGCGCGTTTTTGCGGGACTATCTGCACAGCCGCATTGACCCGGACGATCCTTTCCGCAGTACCGGGCTGGCCTATGCCGGCTTCGCCCGGGAAGAGCCGCACCTCTACCGACTGTACTTTCTGCGGCAAAGAGAGGGACTTCACTCCTTTGACGATATTTACCAGGCCGAAGCCGATCCCCGCATCGCCGAAACCATCGCACGGCAGCGGAACATCCCGCCGGAGGCCGCGCAGACACTGCACCGGCACATGATGATTTACAGCACCGGGCTGTCCTTCATGCTAAGCGTACTGGGGTCGGACGCCGATCCGGAGCAGACTGCCGCACAGCTGGAGGAGGCACAGAACGCCTTCGCCCGCTTCTGCGCACCGGAGGAGGAAAACAAATGCAAAAAACAGGCGTGATCTACTGTTCCAAAACCGGGTTTACCCGAAAATACGCCGAATGGCTGGCCGAGGCACTCGGCTGCGAAGCCATCCCCTATCACCAGGCGGTCAAAACAAACTGGACGGATTGCGACACCGTGATATTTGCGTCCTGGTTTCATGCCGGCCGGATCCAGAAGCTCGACTGGTTCAAGCGACTGCCGCTCACCGGCAAAGCACGCATCGTCGCAGCCGTCGGGGCGATGCCCGCCGATGCGCCTGAAGTGCAGGCGGCACTACGCAGCAATTTTGCGGATGACTGGGCGCAGTTCCGCGTATTCTATCTTCCGGGCGGGCTGTGCTACGAAAAAATGGGCGCAGCTGACCGGGCGCTAATGGCGATATTCCGCCGGATGGTCCGGCAGAAGGAGGGGGCAGACAGCCCGACTTTCCGCGCGCTCTCTCAGTCCTACGACCTCACCTCCCGTGAGGCGCTCACACCGGTGATCGCCTGCTGCCGGGAAACCCACAACTGAAAAAACTGTCAAAGAAGGTCGTGCCAAGCGTATGCAAGGCACGACCTTCTTTGACAGACTGGAGCGGCCCGAACACGATAAGCGGTCGGGCCGCTTGTTCAGCAATGTACGGCAAAGCCGGATACGCAGGCTCAGGCGTTGTTCCCGTCTTAGCTCAGCGGTATCTCCTTTAACCCGAAATCTCGCATAAAATCAAACAGATCCACGGTTGACCCGTCCATATAGCCGATGGTCACGATATACCGGTCGGCATAAAGGAAGGTAAAGAAATTACGCTCCATCGATTCGGAATAGCTCAATCCGTAGTGTACTTCCTTTCCGTTGAGCGTGATATGTCCGGTGACGCCCTCCTGCGGTGGGCCCGGCAATTTCTTTCCGAAGCGGTAGGCACACGGATCATCCGCTATATCCTGTGGATTTTCCGTCGCGGCCGGATATACCTGAACAATACAGGTGATATCCTCCGCGTAGTGGCGATAGTAGATCCCGCTGGCCTCGTAGTCCGTTTCCGGGATGATGACGATATCCGACGAGAGCTCATCTCCGTTATGGCAGGGGATAAGAAGTTTACGCGAAGTGGTTTTCCAGTCCTGCAGGGCTTTGAATACTCCCTGACTATTGTGCCGAAGATCGGTGCGGTTAAACCAGTCGACCAGCTGGCGTTGGTCATGCAGAAATACACCCTGCTGGCGCGGCGGGTCTGCTTTCCTGCCGTTGTCGACGACAGGTTCCGACAGAGGGGTTCGTTCAGGCAGTCTTACGGTGAACGCTACCAATACCGTAACACCAAGCCCCACAAGGATACCGGCGATCAAAACAGCAGCCGTGGTTTTCTTGTTATGCATGATTATCCCTCCGGTCGAGAATTTACAGACGGCGGCGCTAACGGTTTAGAAAGGTTTGGATATCGTCCATGCGGATATCGATCCATTCGGTTTGATCCCTGACCGATTGCAGTACAATGGTGTAAGGGCTTGCGTCGGGGGTTCCGGTTATCCGCAGCTGATATTCCCCGTCGAATCGGTCGACAGGATACAACAGGGTCAGCAGTCCCGAGCCCATGCTTTCCGCCTCATACGGGGCAAAATCGTCCCAGGTCAGCGTCCGCCCGCTGTATGCCAGATCGATAAGGGTCGACATGGTCAGCAGCTTACGCCCAGCCGTAGTGGGGAAGGCCGTGCCTCCGTGGGAAGAAGGGCCGGAAGTCACCGTGGTGGGTATGGTCTCCCCGGAGCCGGACGAATACATGTCCCAGCCCTCCTGAAGCGTGGGATAATCGGTGATGTCGGCATCCGGTGGCAGCGGACGGGTCTCCGCCGGTTCGTTCACTGCGCACGCTTCAAAGCTCAACGGGTCATCCGCCGGATGGAAATACACCCTGAGCTCCTGCTGAGCATAATCCTCGATGATCCACACCAGCTGCTTCAGCTCTTTCATATAGAAAGAGAAGCCAAGCTGACGGGTTCCGGGACTGACCCAGATCCCATCCGACGAAAGCATATCCGATTGGCCCATCACGGACGCTACATGCCCATCGGCAAGAATACGGTCAAACTGCTGCGTGGACAGGAGGATAGACTCGTACGTGTTGCGGATATACCAGTCGTACGCGTCGACAAAATTGCTGCCGGAGGGCAGCGGCTTGGATGCCAGAACCACCGGCTCCTGGCCGTCTATGTGATACCTCAGCTCCAGATCGTGGGTACGATAATTCTCCGTCAGGCTGTAGCTTGTCCCTTCTTCCACTCCCGTCATGAAGGCAAAGGAAATCTCCTGCTTCCAGAGCTCGCGCTCATAATTTACGTCTGTCTGCGTCACATCCATTAGCTGCCGCGCGGTATCCACGGCGTCGAAAATCGCCATGACCTGTTCTTCCGTGAAACGGTTGAAGGTATAATTGGGATCCCGAAAGACCGCCAGAGGGTGGTCTGGGTCAAAGGCGGCCGTGGGTTGGACCCATTCCTGCGTCGTGGTGGTCGTAACATCGGGGTCACCGGGCGTCGTGATGGGGGCCGTGTTGACTTCCGAGGAAAGCGAAGGTTGCGTGGTGTCGGCCGGATCGCCGGAGGATTCCCATCCGCCTTCGTCCGCTGTATCCGGTCCGCCGCGAGGCAGCAAGACGAATGCCGAACCAGCAGCAAAAAGCACAACAGCGGCGGCAGATGCCGCCCAACGAACCCATCCTGCTCCGGCAGGCCGGCGGGATGGCGGGGACGGCGCAGGAGACAGATAAGGACTGTTATACGGGTCGGCGTCATCCTCACAGGAGGATTTTCCGGACAGCTCAGCTATCCATGCCTGCTTCTTTTGTTCGTCCAGACGCAGGCTATTTACTTCTTTGTGGTAGCGTTCGGTATTCATTGACAGATTCCTCCCTTTCCTGTTTGAGCTTCTGCCGGGCGCGGTAAAGCCGGGATTGTATGGAGCTTTCGGTTTTGCCCAGCAACGCCGCGATCTCCCGGATACTGTAGCCCTCGTAATAATGCAGAAAGATCAGGGTACTGAGATGGGGCGGCAGAGCCAGTACGTCTTCCAGCACCGAGCCGGTTTCCGGAGCTGCCGGCTCCGGACAGGCGTCAAGCGCAACGGTTAGCCGGCGTGCCGCCCGCCGCCGGAAATCCGTACAGGCGTTGATGGTGGTGCGGATGAGCCACGCTTTTTCGTGCTCATCCGATAAAAACACGGGTGCTTTCTCCAACCACTTGACAAACACGTCGTGCGCGACATCTTCCGCGTCCTCGCGGGTCTTTAGGTGGTGGAGCGCGATGCGGTAGAGAAGATCGCCATAAACCGTAATCGTCCGCTCCACGGCGGCTGCGTCGACATGCCGTTCGCCCATAACCTTATTCCCCCTCACTTATAATACGTTTTACCGCCCGCCAATCATGCGGGCGTTTTTTGCAGATGAAAACCCCCGGCCATGCCGGGGGTTTTCGCTGTCAATGAAGTCCTTTCACAGAGAAGCTGCCAATACATCTTCACCCGCCTTTTGAAAAGACGGTGCGGGCATAACCCGCTGTCACCATTCAAACCCAAAACGCACAAAGATAAACCGACTGCGTACCTCATCGGTGCGTGCACAGTCCCCGAAGGTGTGCGGGCCGATAGAGTAGCTCTCCTCCGCATAGTGATGCGGGCCGAGCAGGTTGCGGCATGAGGTGAAGCACCGCAGCACAATCTCGTTGTCTCCCGCCCGGACATACGGGGTGATATCCACCGTGAACGGTGCATACGCAAGCATTCCTGCCTTCTGCCCGTTAATCAACACCTCGGCCACCGGCATATGCACGGCGTCAAAGGTCAGCATACAGCGTTTATCCGCCGGCGGGTCGAGCTTCACCGTCTGCCGAAGATCCAGCTCGCCCGCAAAGAACCACAGTCCTTCCTCGGTCAGCCGGGAGGCATCGACCGTCTGCTTCGGCGGCACGAGGGTAAACGGCGCCCGCACCCGCATAGCGCGGCGCGGCAGATATTCCACCGGACTGTCACAGCGCACGAAGAAATCGCCCAGCAGATAAATGCTCTCGATTTCCGCGTCATAGGTCAGCTTATTCGTCTCACTCTCGTGGACATTGGGCGTGAAGAGGATATCATACACCTTCTGCGGCTGCCGGAAATACGTCTTCAGCCGGATGGTGTTGCGGCCGGGCTGCAGATACGCGTTCACCGGCACCCGGAAAAAGCTTGAATCCACATAGGTGCCCACCGGATCGAGAACCAGCGCACGGCCATTCATCTCCGCCGTGTATTTTTCCGGCGTCTCGATGACCAGTTCCAGCCCGGGGCTCTGCTCCACCAGCGCGGGATCCGCGTCAAAGGCAAATTCCAGCTCCACCTCACAGGGATGACGCAGTTGCAGCAGCAGCCGCTGCAGATGGATGGTCAGCTCCGGCCCCTGCCATTCGCCGCCATCCACACGATAGCGGCACTGGTCGAGGGTTAGCGCATTGCGCACCGGGCTTGCGATGGCAAAAGTCTTTTCCAGCGGCACCGCATACGTCTGCGGCAGCACTACTTCCGGCTGTCTGCCGTCGCTGACCCGCAGCATCCGCGCTCCCATCTTCGGGAAGGACAGCGGCACATACGTATCCCCGCCGGCATACTCTACAGGCAGCGATTTTGTGCTGTCATCGAGCAGGTCGATCTCCTCCACCGTACAGGTACCGGCCAGCCGCAGCCGCGCATCGGCGCACAATTCCCGGTCCATCGAGGTGAAAAACAGCATCCGGCTGCCGTCGTTCAGCCGCGATGAGCGCATATGTACATTCTGCGCGTTTTCACCGGTCAGATACGGCTCATCCGCATCCAGCAGCGCTGCCCGCAGTTCAGCGTCGGTGCCGAGCGTTTTTACGCCCGCCATAAACGTGCGCACCTCTTCGCTCTCCCGGCCGTCCAGCCGATTCGGCCGCCCGCCGAGGGCATACAGCCGTCCGCCCTGCCGCACAAATTCCTTAAGCAGCGTAAACGTCGACGCGGATATGGTCAGCATCTCCGGCAATACCACCCGGCTGTATGCGCACCGGCCGATCACAAGACGGCCGTCGAGCACCGTGCCGTGGCGCTCCATCAAAGTTTCGTCCCCGTAATGGTGCTCAATCTGCAGGCCGTTCAGCCGTCTGGAAGCATCCTGAAACCGGCGGTTAAGCTCGACAATGCGGCCCTCCTCCTTTGTGTTATACACCAGGTAGGCGCTGCGCATCGGATGCAGCATCAGCACATCGATGTCCGGTTCGCCCTCACTCATATATGCCGCCATGCGGGCGCCGTAATCCATGAAGCTGCGGTATTTTTCATACCAGGGCTGCTGGATGAACATGCCCGGCGGATGATCCCGCTTGCGCAGGCCGCGGATGGTATATCCCTCCAGATGCGGGCAAAGCACGTTCACCCCGTTGACCACTTGCCAGCCGAGCATCCAGCGCATTTCGTCAAAGCTCAGGTTCCAGCCGCAGCAGGCATAGGTTTCGGTAAGCTTTTTCGTTCTGCCGAGCTGCATCGCCGCCGAATCCAGCTGCTTGGGGGTCGCCGGCGAATCCACCCGCCGCCCCAGCCAGTCGATACCCGGAAAATGGAAATATTCATAGGCCGGCATCACGCCTGCGGTGGCGAGCATCTGCGAATACAGGTCGTCCTCCAGCATCATATGACCGGTCAGTTCACAGCCGTGCGCCGTACACCAGTCATAGATCGGCTTCATGAAGTTTTGCATCATCAGGTCGTTGACCAGACGATAAAAATCGTAGCGGAAGCTCTGTGCCCCTTCGGCATCCACAAACAGCAGCGCCAGCCGGTCGAGCGCACTGTACCCGTACCGGCGGGTGAATTCCTCTTCCAGCGCAGCGGTGTACGGGATCATATACCGGCCGTACTGCGGCTCATCCGTGAAGAAGCCGCGCAGGCCCTTGCCGAATTCGTCGCCGAAACGCCGGTAATATTCCTCGTGCACGCAGCGGATAAACTCTTCGGTGCAGTCACGGCTGAGCGCATCGATATAGTACGGATTCACAATCAGAATCACCGCACAGTCGGCGCCCTCCGCCGTCTCCCGGCGGGTGCATCGGCCGTCCTGCCGGCAGAAATAGCCCAGCACCCGGTCCTCCGGCCCCAGCTCCCCGATTTCCCGGAACTCCATGCGCTTCTGCTGGTACGCTTCTCCTTTGCGCGGCACCCGGCCGTCGGCGAACCCGCTCGGCCACCCGTTTTCATCGTATGCCCAGGCCTGCATTCCCAGCTCTTTGGCGGTATCGATGCACACCTGCACCGCTTCAAACCACTCCTCACCCATATACGGCGTTTCCAGACCGCCGCGGGCGTGCATGAAGAAGCCGCCGATGCCCTGATCCTTCATCTGCCGGATCTGTTCGCGCAGCCTGTCCGGTTCCAGCCGGTCATTCCAGCTCCAGAATGGCAGCGCGCGGAAGGCATCCGCATTGATCTTCGCCTGCCCCATGTTCTCCTCCCTTTCCTTGCCTGCTCCACGGCGGGCTTATGCAGAAGTAACCGCAGATAAAGCCGGTTCCTCCGTCCCTTTTTCTTTGATCTCTTTATATTGTATTCGCTGGTACGGATGATTACAATAGGTGTTTTTGTCATTCCGCCCTCTTTTTTTGCCATCGTCAGAGACACCCGATTCATACAAAGAGAAAACGCCGCTGTCTGAAAAACAGCGGCGTCCAGTCTTATCCCGCTTTTACTCTCTGAAGCCGCTCATTGCGGCGGCGGTTCACCGCGCGGTGGATCATCCACAGATATGGCAGCCCGAGGTTGGTTTCCAGCAGCGAGTTGACCACCAGCGTCTGTATGCTCTGGTTGCGGATGCCGGTCACGGCCAGGGTCGCTTCCCAGCCGAACTGCACCAGAATACCGATCGCCAGAATCCACTTGATATCGATCTTTTCGCCTCGCCCCAGCAGGTTATGCACAATCAGCAGCGCATAGCCCACAAACAGCATCAGCGCCATAACGCCGTGGTAGTCCGCCGTGCCGCGGGAGATACTGATGGCAGAAAAATCCCGGCCGAAATTCTGGCTGAGCAGTGACACACACAGCCAGCCCGATACAATCAGCAGCGACCACTCGAGCGCATGCCCGTCCCGGTCCAGCCATACCCAGATCCAGACAAAGTTCGTAAAGCCGTAGCTCATTGACAACCACAGCAAAAACCAGAACGGATCCGCACCGGTCACCACCCGGGTGCCCAGCGCAAGATAGAAGATACCGTAGTCTACCAGGAAATACAGCACTCCGCCGAGCAGCCCCACAATCGCGGCCTGATACCGTTTGGTCCACAGCAGGATCCCCATGAGAAGACATAGGAAAATGATGTCAAATACGATGTACAGCCCGTTCATCGTCCGGGCGGCAATCACTTCTCCCGCCAGCAGCATGGACTACCCCTCCTCATAAAAGTACAATTATGCCCAGCCATTCCGCACATGCGGTCAGACCCTAACGCCGAAAAAAGCCCACCGCCGGATTTAACAGGTCGTACGTCAGCATACCCATGACAAACAGCGTCAGGATACCGCAACAGATAAACAGGCGGAACAGCCACTTGTCCTTTCCTTCGATCATTTTTTCGTACAGCCGGATTATCCCGTTGTCAGGAGACGGCGCTTCCTCATGGTTCTGCGGCCGGATACCCGCCAGTTCATCAAGCGAGCCCTCCATCGCCACAACCATATCGTATACTGTCTGAAAGCTGGGATTCTCCGTCTGTCCGGCCAAAATGCGGTTGATCGTTCCGATCGGGACACCGGACAAATCGGCCAGCTGCTGATTGGTCAGCTTTCGCTTATCTTTCAGTTCTTTTAGCTGCATTCCTATCATTTTATCACCTGTGATAATCAATTTATCAGGCAAACCAGCCGCCACAACACAGCTATGCAGATTTGCTGTTTGTATTTCACTGAATATTCCTGTACCATGAGTACAGCAAATCATCTATTCCGCAATATAACACAATGCACCCGCAGTTGTAAAGCAAAACCCAAAAATATGCAGAGGACGGAACAGTATGGTAAAATTACAGCGGCTGAATCCGGTAGGGTTATGGTTGGTTCACAGCACAGAACTGTCCGGCCGGCAGCGCTCTGCCGACATGGCTTTTTTCCGCGCACAGCGGCGCGAGATTCTCTATCGGGTTATCCGCACCCGGATAACCGATGACGCCGGTATCGATCACACGACATATGGCATGCAGTGCCTGGGCAGGCGGCGGGGACAATGGCTTGAAATCGATCGTATTCCGGACATTTCCCTGTGCCGGGATACCGTATACCGGCTGGCCTGCCGCTGTAATGCGGCGCATCTCTCTTCCAAGCAGTTCCGGGATGTTGTTCTCGACTGTCTGAACGAGCCGGCGACTCAGACACCATAAAAGACAGCGGGGCGGGAGAAAATCCCGCCCCGCCTGTAATAAGCAGCACAAATAATCCCTCAGCGAAACAGCTTCTGTCCGGACAGAACATGGCGGATCCAATAGGCGAGCACCGAGGTAAAGCCGTGGCAGCAGCTCGCCACTTCGGCATCAAACTCCCACAGGGTACCGGTCAGGCGGGCCATACCGCCGAAATATGCCTTGATCTCCTCAAGCAGACGCGCGTACAGCCCGTTGGAAAACAAAAGCTCCATCCGCAGATAATTGCCGATAAACGCATTGGCAAAATAGATTTCGGGATAGGCATTATGCTGTTTTCGCCCGGCACCGAAATCCTCCAGCAGGGTTTTCCACAGCCACGGCCGGGTATCGGGCGAGGCAATGCCGCAGAAAAAGGCGTAATACTGACACACCTCGGTGCGCTCTCCGGTGGGCTGAAGAACGCCGTCCCGACGGACGGCATTATCCACATAAAACCGGCCGTCATAGCTCCAGTCGTTTACCGCCGCTGTCACCCGCACGGCCTTTTCGATCAGCGCCGCATCGCCATACAGCTCCCCGGCAGCCCGGAGCATGCGCGCATACAGCATATTCGTGGGAAAGCTGACGTCCTGTACCAGCTCGTTGGCTTTCGACCACTCCACAAACACCCAGCCGTCCAGTTTTTCCAGCAGCCCGTACTCGTTTTCAAAGGGCCGGAAATACGCCAGCAGCGCATACACCCGGTCCCGGAACGCTTCAATGAGCTTTTCGCTGCCGCCGCGGTCCCGATAGTCCCGCAGCTCCAGCACCAGCCACATCGCCCAGTTCGGAATAAATACCCGCTCATCGTCATCCGCCGGATAGCGCATGGGCACCATACCCGCCGGCAGAAAAGCGAAGGCCTCCGGCAGACGATAGTTTTCCAGAAAATTTTCCTCAATCCGGTTCGCGCCGGTCAGTGCCTTTTCCGCCCGCGCGGTGAAAAAGGTATCGCACAGCCAGCCGGCGCGCTCACGCGAGGGACAGTCGGTGAGGATATCCACCGCATTCTGCCGGAAGGTATCCTCCGCGGCGGCGTAGATGCAGGCGAGTTCTTCATCGGCAATCGCCGGGGCCGTCAGCAGCGGCACGCCCGTCTCATACCGGCGGACAGCGGCACGCCGCACCGTGCAGGCGCCGCCCTTCGCGGCGATCTTGAGATACCGCAGGGTATACGGCTCAAAGGACTCAAATGTGTGCTCTCCCGCCGCAAGCTCCAGCTTTGCGGCCGCGCAGCAGCCGCTGCGCAGAAAGTCGATATCGCCCCCACACAGTACCTCATCAAACAGCAGATACAGCGTACAGGATGCGGTGCAGGACAGCTCCAGACGGATAAATCCGCTTTTGTTTTTGCCGAAATCCAGCAGCATATAACCGTCCGCCGGAACGGCGGCACCCTCCCCGAAGGCGCACGGGCCGCCGGAAGGCGCAAAGGACAGCGCCTGCACCTCGTCCGACAGGCAGCAGGTCAGTTCTTTCTTAGGGAAGCCCTTGCATATTTCGGATATCTGGGTCAGCGACCGGTCGTCAAACACCCGCTGCGGCCGATTGCCGTATCCGAGCTTGCCGCGTGCCGTCACTTCACGCGCCGGCCACAGGGAATACGACGGCAGCGGGATCCCCCGCGGGATGACCGTGCGCGGCGGCAGCTCCTCGACCGGTTCACCGTCCCCCCCGTGCTGCTGCCAGAACGCGTAGGCGCCATTCAGGCAGTATACCTCTGTAAAGGGACGCTGAAAGCTGAAGCGCTGGGTGCGCTGCATCCGTTCGGTCATGCGGCGCGCCGCAAATCCGCCCTCTCCCACGGCGGTATACCGTGCCGGACTGCCGTCGCAGCAAAGCTCCGCCTGCACAAAGGCCGGCTGATCCAGCCAGTAATAGCCGCCGACGTTATAACCCGCCACCTCAATAACCAGGCGGTTTTCCTCCGCGTCATACTGCGGCGTGAGCGGTAGCTCGTCCATGCGATAATACCCATGCGCCGCGCGGGCCGGGCCATAGCCGGCAAATTCCCCATTGAGCCACACGCGGTAAGCGCTCGACGCCGTAATCCGCAGCCGCCATTCCTCCCCCGCCGCCGCGCGGAACACCGCCCGGAACGACGCGGTGATATTCTTTTCCCCGCTCAGCCCCCGCAGGAACACCGGCCGGGCCTTCTCAAATAAAACCTTTTCCATATATGACACCCCTTCTCCCGCATTGTAGCATGCTGTCCGACCGGCGTATACGGGGAAACCTCCTCATCGCTATGGGGAAATCCATTCGCCGCCGCATTAGGCGTTTTGCCCCATAGGGCAGGGTACTTCTCACCCTTGCTTTTCTTTTTTCTGCGGGTATACTGAAAGGGAACGATGTGCTGAAAAGGAGGCCTACACCGTATGGAAAAAATTCTGCTGGATACCGATATCGGCAGCGATATCGACGACGCCGTATGCCTGGCGTATCTGCTGATGCAGCCGGAATGCGAACTGATGGGCATCACGACGGTGCTTGGGGAAACCGACGACCGCTGCAGGCTGGCAAGCGCCCTCTGCTATGCCGCAGGAAAGGATATCCCCCTGTATCCCGGCGCGCGCCGTGCCATACTCGACCACACGCCGCCTTCAGAGGTCTCCCAACTCAAGGGGCTGGGCGGCTGGCCGCACCGCACGGATTTTCCGCAGGGGGAATGGCTCGCCTTCATGCAGGATACCATTCGCCGCCATCCCGGCGAAATCACACTGCTGGCGATCGGCCCGATGACCAATGTGGGCCTTCTGTTTGCTTACGATCCCGAACTGCCGGCTCTGCTGAAACGGCTGGTGCTCATGTGCGGCGCGTTTACCGACCGCTTTTCCCACATCGTCGAATGCGAATGGAACGCACGGTGCGATCCTTACGCCACCGCGATGGTTTACCACGCCGCCGCACCGGTACACCGTTCGGTAGGACTGGACGTGACCTTTCAGGTCAATCTGTCCAAAGAAGAGGTTTCCCGCCGGTTCCGCCATCCGGTGCTGCAGCCCGTGCTGGATTTTGCCGGGGTCTGGTTCGAGGAAGCCGATGTCATCACCTTCCACGACCCGCTGACTGCGGTGGGGCTGTTTGTCCCGGAGGTACTCACGTACGCACGGGGGCAGGTCCACGTGGAACTGTGCAACACCGCCCGCATGGGACTGACCCGACTGCGCCGTGCGGAAAACGGTCCGCATGAGGTGGCCGAAACGGTGGATGTCGGCGGCTTTTTCGATGCCTATTTTTCGGTGTTCCGCTGAACCGGCGGCAGTTCCGTATACAAAAGTACCGGCCCGGATGTATCCGGGCCGGTACTTTTGTAATTCCCCTTATACCGCCTGCTCACTTTGCTGAGCCGGCGCTTCGACGAAAAAGCTATGTGTGCCCGGAGTGAGCGGAATGGCAAAACGGGCCTGAGCGGTATAGCGCAGCGTCTGCATCTCTCCCTCGGCGGGCAGCAGCGCAACGGCCTCCACCCCCGCCGGAACGGAAAAGGTAAACGTTATCCCGCCGTTCTCATACCGCCAGGCGCTGGATATCCGGCCGTATACCGAGTCATAGGTTCCCGAGCAGTGCCCCAGCCGCTCGTCGGGACAGGGGCACAGCGTGATCCTCGAAAACCCATCGGTATCCTCTGCCGGGCGGATGCCGGCACAATACGAAAACAGCCATTCTCCCACCGAGCCGAGCGAATAATGATTGAAGGAATTCATCGACACATCACCGAAACCGCCCTCCCGGGTATAGGAATTCCAGCGTTCCCAGATGGTGGTGGCTCCGTTAACCACGCTGTACAGCCAGGAGGGATAGCTCTCGTTGAGCAGCAGCTGATACGCCAGATCGGCATAGCCGTAATCACACAGAACCGGCAGCAGATAGCTGATGCCGACAAAACCCGACGAGAGATGCCCGCCGTTATGGCGGATCCGCCGCGCCAAGTGGGCAGCAAACGCCGCGCAGTCCTCCGCACGGGCGATGCCGAAACGCAGCGCCAGCACATACGACGTCTGGGAATCGCCGAGGATACGCTTTTCCCCATCCACAAAATGCCGGTAGAAAGCGCGGCGGTACTGTTCAAACGCCCGCGCATAAAAAGCCGCGTCTTCCTCCATGCCGAGCACCCCGGCCGCACGGCGCATCAGCTCCATGTCGTAGGCCGCATAGGCCGTCGCAAGCACCGCCCGCACGGTATCGTCCCGGATGCTCAGCCAGTCGCTGTAATCCGCACGGCAGTACAGCCCGTCGGACGAGTGGGCAAGCAGATAGCACGCATAGGCCGCCATATGCGGATAAGCCTCACGCAGGTGCTCCCGGTTCCGGTAAAATGTATACAGCCGCCACGGGATAATAATCCCCGCATCCGCCCAGGCGGCATTCGCCCGCTCAAAAAACAGCGCGCCATCGGTACCGTACAGCAGCGGCGCCACGTCCGGAAACGCGCCGTCCGCAAACTGGGCATCAAACAAATCCCGGCAGTACTTATGGTAATAGGTCTGGCAATCCATATTGTAGCAGGCGGTGGCACAGAAAATCTGCGCATCCCCAGTCCACCCGATCCGTTCATTGCGCTGCGGGCAGTCGGTCGGCACGGTGCTGAAATTATCCCGCTGACCCCATACCAGATTGGAATACAGCTTATTGACCAGCGGATGGCCGCAGGAAAAATCTCCGGTACGCCGGCAGTCTGCGCTGAGCGCAACCGCCGTGATCTCCGCCTTTTCCAGTTCCTCCGGAAGCAGACCGTGAATTTCTGCATACTGGAAACCGTGTACGGTGAAATGCGGCTGGCAGGTTTCTTCCGCTCTCCCCACCGCGATATAGCGGTTCACCTGCTCCGCCAGACGGAGATTTTCGGTGTACACCCCGCCGTCCGCTTCGAGCATTTCCCCGCAGACAATCCGAATTTCCCGGCCTGCCGGCAGTCCGCGCAGCCGCAGGCGCAGAAATCCGGATATATTCTGGCCGACATCCAGCACCGCCGCCCCTTCTTTCCAGTGAAGCAGTCGGGGGGTGAACGACGCGATCTCCCGGATCGGCGGTCCGAGCTGCGGCACCAGCCGGCCGGTGAGTTCCCGGTCCGGCTGCGCACACACCGGATAGCGGTAAAAGGCATCGGTGCCTTCCTCCGGTGTCGGCGCGTAAAATTCTCCCATCTGAAAGTCGGAATACCGCAGCGGGCCGGTTCCGGCCTTCCATTGACCGTCCGATGCCACCGTGCACCGCCGGCCGTCAGCATACTCCACCCGCAGTTCACAAAACAGCTTGAGTGGGATATCCCCATAGTTTTTATCGTGAAAAAGGATAAACCCGCGATACCACCCTTCACCCAGACAGGCGTCCAGACGGTTTTCCCCCTGACTGAGCCATTCGGTCACGTCATAGGCCTGGTACGCGATACGCCGGCGGTAATCGGTCCAGCCGGGATCAAACCAGGTGTCATGCAGGCGCCGGCCATTGAGCTGCAGCTCATATACCCCCAGCGCCGAAGCATACAGCATGGCCCGCCGCACCTCGCCCTCCACCGCAAAGCGTCGCCGGAAATACGGCGAGCTGTAACCGGTATAATGCGCATTGACCGTCGTGGGGCGGACGTGCGCATTATCCAGCCATATCCAGTCGGCCGCAAACGCTTCAGGCACCGTATCAAACGCGATGCGGGCGGTGTGCTGTGCGCCGCCGCGGTCGGTTGCAGTGACCAGCAGGCTGTAACGCGCGCCGGGTGACAGGCACGCGCCGGTATATTCCGTCTGGACGACCGGTTCCGGATATTCCGGGCTGGACCAGACAACCGTATCCCGGCTGTCCACGACGACCGCCTTAACACTGGCCAAGGCAGACAGGTCCTCCGTCCCATACGACCAGCTGAATACCGCGCCTTCGCGCGGAACCAGATGATTTTCAGATTCATATTGACATCGCAGATTCTCCAGGTAAGTGGTCATACGTTTTTCTCCATCGTCGTTTTTAAGGAGAGCCCGCGTGTCGTATCCCGGCACGCGGGCTCCCCCCATGCTTATTCCGCCGGATGATCCGCATCGTCCTCTGCTTCAGAGGACGGCTTCCGGAACAGAATGCCCTTCTTCCACAGGACAATCACCACAATGCCGCCGGCAATCACTACCGCCGCCGCGGCAATCCCGATGATCCACCCTATGCCGGGCCCGCCCGGCGTGTTCCCATCGGATGGCGCGGATGCCGCATCCGGCCCGCTTTCGTCCACAATCTGAAATTTCCCTGTCGTCGTGGTTTTTTCGGTCTTCGCCGGGGTAGTGGTCGTCTGTGCCGGTTCATCCACCGGCTCATCCAGCCGCGCAAACGGCTCGGCCGAGCCCGCCGCGAGCCGGAAGCTCACGCTGTTTTCCAGCGCTGTGCCGCCCGCACAGGGAAACCCCTTGAGAATCGTCACCGTATTGTCCGTGCTCTCATCCACCAGGCCGTCAAGCAGGCTGTCGGTGTTCATCTCCAGATACTGGCCGAACGAGGGGTTGGTCGCGACGTGGATCTGCACACTGTTGAACAGTTCGGTGTTCCACTGGGTCACCGTTTTGCCGTTGATTACGATATACTCTCCCAGTTCGCTCTGTACATGGTCTTTCCGACCATTGGCCATCTGCTCCGTGTCGTAAAAATCCTTGGTAAAATCGATCTGCCACAGGTAAGAGGAGCCAAAGTCATGCAGGCCTTTCTGCGGTGTCTGGTCCAGCACGCCGACAGCCGCCACATCGAACGGGATAGTCGAGGGATCCACCGCCTCGGTCGTGGTGGTGGTTATCACCTCCGCCTCGGCTGCACGGACAAAGGGTTCCCGGGATCCCGCCGCCAGCTTGAAGGTTACCGCTTTCTCAAGCTTGGAGCCGTCTCCCGCCGGCAGCCCCGGCAAAAAGGTAACGGTGTTATCGGTATCCAGGCTGAGCAGCCCGTCGAGCATAGCGGAGGTGTTCATTTCAAAATACTGCCCGTTTTTGGCGTTGATGCTGATGTGGATCATTACGCTGTTGAAGCTCTCCTGATTCCACTGGGTCACCGTTTTGCCGTTGATCGCAATATAGTCGCCGATCTCGCTCTGCACAAAGGTTTTCAGCTTATCGCCGACCGCGTCGCTCTCCGGGCCGGAATACAGGTCCTTATTGCATTTCACCTGCCACAGGTAGCTGCTGCCGAAATCCACCACACTGCCCTGCGGATCGGTATCCAGCACACCGACGGCGGCGACGTCGAACGCCTCATCCGCTGCCGCGGCAAATCCCGCCGGCGTCAGCATGCCGACACACAGCACCAGGCTGAGCAGTACAGTCGTCAGTTTCCTTTTTTTCATCGCTGTTCTCTCGCTTTCCGTCGTGCGCCAGCCTTACGCGGCGCGCTTTTTCCGCAGCCGCATTGTACCGGCCGTCAACAGTCCGGCGGCAGCGGCCAGCGCAAACGGCACCACCGGCAACGCAGCCCCGGTTTCCGGGTTCTCCGTTTTTGTCAGGGTGAACGGCACGTTCTGGCCGGCTTTATACGTAAAGGTATACGTCCTGTCGGATGCCGCTTTCCCAAACACCGGAAAGCCCTTGAGAATCTCCACCGTGTTATCGGTGTCCTCCGCCGGCAGGCCTTTGAGTCCGGACAGGTTGATCTCCAGATACTGCCCGCCTAGCGCCTGATTGGTCTTGACATGCACCTGCGCGCTGTTGAATTCAATTTCGTTCCAGGCCGAAACCGTCTTACCGTTGATTTTGATGTAATCGCCCAATTCGCTCTGCACCCACTGCTTAACCCCGCCGGTCAGCTGCGCCGGGTCATAAAACGCCTCACTGAACTTCACCTGAATCAGCTTCGCGTTTTCGTTGAAGGTGTGGATGCCCTTATTCGGCGTCTGGTCAAAAATGCCGACACCCGTGACCAGGCCATCCGGTTGCGGCTTTTCCTCCGGCTTGCCGTCGTCTCCGCCTTCTCCGCCTTCATCCGGTGCACTGTTTTCTTCAAGCACAAAGGGAACATTCTCATTTGCCTTATAGGTAAAAGCATAGGCTTTGTCGGATGCCGCCTTGCCGAATACCGGGAAACCCGGAAGGAATTCCACCGTATTGTCAGTGGTCACGAGCGGCAGACCTTCGAGCGCAGAGGTGTTGATCTCCAGATACTGTCCGCCCAATGCCTCGCTGGTTTTGACATGGATCTGCACACTGTTGAATTCGATCCCGTTCCATTCCGAAACGGTTTTGCCATTGATTTTAATGTAGTCCCCCAGCTCGCCTTGCACCCACTGCTTGACACCGCCGGTCAGCTGTGCCGGATCGTAAAAATCCTCGCCAAACTTCACTTGGATCAGCCGTGCGGTGCCGAAATCATGGATGCCCTTATTCGGTTCCTGATCGAAAACACCCACACCGGTGACCAGTCCCTCAGCCGGATTTTCCTCGTCATCGCCATCGTCTCCGTCATCGCCGCCGTCATCCGTTTTTATGGTATACGGCAGGTTCTGTCCGGCTTTATACGCATAAACAACCGCCTCATCCAGCACGCCGGCAAAGCCCGGCAGGAATTCAATGGTGCTGTCGATCGATTCACTCGGCAGTCCCTCCACGCCGGTCAGGTTGATCTCCAGATACTGGCCAAGCGCGTCACTGCGCTTGACATGGGCGGTGATGCAGCCCCAGGTCGCGCTTCCATACTCCCCTACCCACTCACTCGGGGTTTTGCCGTTGATTTTCAGATACAGGTTGACCGCCTCGTTGAGCTCCACAAAGTTGGTTTCCTGCGGCCAGAAGTCCCGGTTGAATTTCACCTGGATCAGTTTCGCGTTTTCATTAAACGTATGGATACCCTTATTCGGCGTCTGGTCGAAAATACCGACGCCGGTGACCTCCAGAGCCTCCTCGGCATAGGGTACATTCTGGTTTGCGGTGTAGTGGAAGGTATAGCGGCGTCCGAGCCCGCCCGCAAAGCCCGGCAGGAATTCAATGGTGCTGTCGGTCGACTCACTCGGCAGACCCTCCACACCGGTCAGGTTGATCTCCAGATACTGCCCGAGCGCATCACTGCGCTTGACATGGGCGGTGATGCAGCCCCAGGTGGCACTGCCGTAATCCCCCACCCATTGACTCGGGGTTTTGCCGTTGATCTTCAGGTACAGGTTGACTGCTTCGTTCAGCTCCACATAGCTGGCCTCGCCTGTCCAGAAATCCCGGTTGAAGGTGACCTGGATCAGCTTCGCGTTTTCATTGAAGGTATGGATGCCCTTGTTTGGAGTCTGGTCGAAGATGCCGACGCCCGTGACCTCCAGCGGCACCGGATCCTCCGCCGAAACGGAGAGTCCCGCAAATCCCGCCGTACACACAAGTGCCAGGGAAAGAAGAATCGCCAGAATGCGCTTTTTCATGTGTCTGCCCCTTTCTTTCCGATAATTTTGATTCTGCCGCTTTTACGCCTTATTTCCCACCCGAATTTCCGCGAGGGAAAATATCGTCTCACCGCTGCTGTTTTTCGCCGGTTCATCGATAATCAGCTTGATCCGGCGGGTGACTGTCGGATCGAAATACAGGTCGGCCGGCTTTGCCGCATCCAGCTGTGCAAGCGTATAGGTTCCTGCCGTTTTAAAGGTGCCGTCCTGCTCGGTCTGCACCGTCACCTGCACGGGCAGGCTCCCGTTCTGGCCGGCCGGGTACAGGGTTACGCTGCTGAGCGTCCGCTCTTCCCCCAGATCAAAGCTGATCCAGTCGCCCGCCTTGAAGGATGCGGCGGAAAACACCGTGCCGAGAGAGCCGTCCACCAACGCCTGTGCATCGGCAAAGCCCGCGGTCGCGTTCACCGATACGCCCGCCATCGGATTATCCATGGCTTCCCGCTCGGCGACGAAATCCGCAATCGCCTTTTCGGCGGGGGACCCCTTCACGTCGTATTCGTCGCCGCTGCCCCAGTTGAACGGGCACAGGTATTTCACCCCTGCCGCCGCCATGCTGCGCAGCGCCTTATCGGTGCTTTCATACGGCGCGCTGTGGGTCACCAGCCATTCCGGCACGCCCCAGGTACGGCTGACATCCCCGCCGAGCATCGACGTGATCGCCTCCATGTTCGCTGCGGTGACGTCGTGGTTGAAAAAGTCGATGCCGATGTTCGAGCCCGGCACATTGCCGGTCGTGATCGGTGAAGCTGTTGTGTGATCGGCATAGGGAATCTGATGCGTATAAATGTACTTGCTGTCGAGGTGTTCCCCAATGATCTCCACGAGCCGTGTTTCCGCCGTGGTAATCTGCTGAGCACGGAACGCCGACCAGTCGTCCCAGAACGCAGACGGCGTGAACCGCTCCCGCGGCGCATCGAAGCCGCCGGCATTTTCCACTGTGGCCGGGTCATAATCGGCCGAACGCAGCTCCCAGGTGGTAAACGACGTCGAGCAGGCCGCATTCAGCGCATCGACGGTGCCGTACTTTTCCCGGCACCAGTCCCGGAATTCCCGGATCGTATGCGGGTTATAGTCGAGGATATGCTCCTGCCCGTCGGTTAGGTAGCGGTACTCCGAGGTGGTCGTCACCCCAAGGATATATTCGGGATTCTCCTGAACCGCCTCGTTCACCGCCTGTGCACACTGTCCGAGCAGCTTCTCGGTATACTGCCAGTACGGCGTTTTGGCACCCGACAGGTCGGTCTGGGCCAGGCAGTAGTTGAAATACCCGGTCAGATCCTTCCGATAGGCCGGTTTTGCCGTCAGCTCCTCGGTCCACATCAGATTGCGGTCGTCCGCATACAGTTTCTGCGCCACCCCGGTATACGGCTCCGCCCAGGGATCCGCCCGCAGCCAGATCATCACCGGCATATCCGCCGCTTTGGCCAGCTTGACGTAATACTCCACCGAACGCCGGTATTCCATCGCGATATTCTCTTCATCGTCGGTGTCGGACAGGTACTGTACCAGCGCGGAAAAGCCCACTGTCACCGTATGGTTATCTGCGCGGAAAGCCTCCTGAATCTCCTTAAGCTGGTACAAATCCTTGGTAAAATCCCCGCTCAGCCACGGAAACGGCACCAGATACAGCCCGGACAGCCGGATGCTGTCGATCTCCAGCACCCCGCCGGCTTCGGTGATAAACCGCAGCCGGGATACCTGTCCGCTCCAGCCGGGCTGCCCGGCCAGGTCAATCTGGTAATCGTGATATTTTCCGTCCGCTTCAAGCGGTATCGACACTTGGTTTTCCTGCGCAAACGTGCCGTCCGCACCTGCCCAGGCGAGGGTCAGGCTCTGCACAGCATCGCCCTTGAGCCGTACTTCGACCGTGCGCACCGCACCGGCCGGAATATCCAGCCCGCCCGGCGAATCCAGCCGCCCGGCCGTGCCGGCGGTGTACCGCAGCGCGTTCTCCCCGATTTCCAGCGTGTCGCCGGCCGCGGCGGCAAAACCGCCGTCGTTTCCTTCAAAAAGCCAGGCGCCGTAGGAAGAAACCGTCTTTTCCATCCGACTCGACGCCGCACCGCTTTTTGTTTCCATTGGCTCTTTCCCTCCTGAGCTGTCCCTGCCCTGTCCCGTACATCCTGTCAGCAGCACGCCGGCGGCCGCGGCCGCACCCAAAAAGGCGGTCCATCGTTTTCCTCTCAAATACAGCGCCTCCTGTCTGTCTCCATTGTATTTCGTTTATCTTCCCAAAACCACGGGGTAATCCTCTTCCTGTTATGGGCAAATGTACACGATTCAGCCCACGATGCCGCTGCGTTCTATGCCATCCACGAAAAAGCGCTGCATGACAAGATAAATCAGCAGAAGCGGCAGGATCATCAGCAGCACGCCGGTGCTTTTGATGACAGCAATATATTCATCGGTCTTCAAATAAGCGGCTGCCGACGACATATTGTCCCACAGGAAATTGCCCAGCGAACTGTAGGTCATGGACAGCACTCGGTTATTCTTGAGAAACAGGTTGGTATAGGTGACGTCGTTATACTGCCAGACAAACGAAAAGAGTGCCACCGTCACCAGCATAGTAATAGCCGACGGGATCATGATCCGGAAAAAAATCCGAAATGCGCCGGCGCCGTCCACCAGCGCTGCCTCTTCGGTTTCTTTGGGGACATTTTTGAAAAACTGGCGGAACATATAGATGAAAATGCCGTTTTTGATCCCCACACAGCCCAGCGAAAGCAGGTAAAACGGCGTAAAGGAATCCAGCAGATTGAGCCCGGAAGTGCCGGTGAGCAGCCCGGCGATTCCAAAAATATCAAAAAAACGAAAATGCATATACAGCGGCACCATAATCAGCTGCGGCGGCAGGATAATGGTGAACACCACCAGACCAAACAGCACCCGGCTGCCCCGGAAGCGGAACCGCGCAAAACCGTAGCCCACCATCATGGTCGAGAGGGTCTGCATCACCGTAGTGCTCAGCGCATACCACAGCGTGTTCCACAGGGTCGGGCCGTAATTCATCATCTGCGCGGCATAGCGGATGTTGTCCAGCGTCAGTTCCCGCGGCACCAGTATAACCGCGTTGTCAAAAATATCCGCCCGGCTCATAAACGCGCGGGAGAGCATCACCGCCAGCGGGTAAAGTATTGTGAAGCAGAAGCCGACGATGAACACCATTTTGACCAGCCACATCAGCCGCTCCCCGCCCCGTACCGCGAGCGTATGCCCGTCCGGGCGTCCCCTTTTTCTGTTCATCCGCACACCCCCTTACGTGTGATACACGACGCGCTTCGATATGATCAGCGTCGCCAGCGCGATGATCAGCCCCACCGCCGCAAAATAAATCCAGGACAGCGCGCTCGCATATCCGTAATTCAGCTTGTCAAACGCCTGGCTGTATATGTACTGCAGCGCCTGGTTGTCGTTGGCCATGAAAGAATCCACAATGGAATAAATCAGGTTGACGACGATCAGCGGGGAGGTCATCGGAAAGGTGATCATCCAGAAGGTTTCCCATCCGGTCGCCCCCTCGATGCTGCACGCCTCATAAAGCGCGGGAGAGATGCTGCTCAGCCCGGCGAGGAATATGAAAATCTGTATGCCGGAACGGGTCATCACCGAAAACAGCGCCTCCACCGGCGCCGCCAGGTAAGCGACGATCTCCTCACTGATGCCGGCATCCACCAGGTATTTGCCGATATCGATGCTTTTCAGCGAACTGGCCGCACCCGCCGCACTGTTCATCGCGGCGGACAGCTGCACGGTGTTGGCGGCGATGGTTTCGTTCTGCATCTGGATAAACACGCCGGAAGACATGATTACCGTGATGAAGAAAATCCCCTTCACCACACGGCAGCCCCGGAAATTCTTCCGCAGCAGCACCGCGGCAAAAAAACTGAAGATCAGCAGAATCGGCACATCCGTCAGCATCGATACCACCGAATTTGCCAGCAGCTTGGGAAAACTCGCATCCTCCCGGAAGGCGTAGAAAAAGTGCTCCCAGCCCACCGCATCGGTGGTGTAGCCGGAAGCGGTGATGTCGACCTCGCTGAAACTGAACTGCACCGTCTGGATCAACGGCTGCAGCAGCAGCACGGCAAACCCGATCACCCACGGCAGGATGAAAATATAGCCGGTCCGATTATACCGCTCAATAACCGAACGGCGCCTTGTTCTGCGAAGGTCCATAGGGTGATCCTTCCTTTCCGAAAAGCACAATGTCTGCTGCCTTACCCAACCCGCACAGCATCCCGGGCCGGAACCAAAACGCCGTCCACGCTCCGGTCGGCGTTGGTGTAATTGACATAAATCTTCACACCATTTTCATATGCCGTTACCGCCACACCTGCATCGTTTCGATGGGCGGAAATCGTCTGCCCCTGCAGATCCCCCACCATGCTGTTCACCCGGCGGTACGCTTCACAGACTGTCTGCACGGCGTCGTCCAGACCCGCGGAATAATACCGGGCATAGGCGGTATCCTTGAGCAGCGATGAGTCCGCCGCCATCAGCCGGCAGGACACGCCGGTTCCGCTTTCAATAGCCTGCAGCACTGCCGTTTGTGGATCGTCTGCATAATTGACCGCGGCACCGCTCATCTCCATATAGCCGTGCAGCACCATCGCATAAAACGGCACATCCTCGTCGAGCATCGTATAGCCGCTGCTGCAAAGCGGGATATCGCTGAGCACCCGGGCATAGGCAAGCGCATAAGCGTTGCCTCCCGCAACCGAGAGCCGTTCCCCGCCGGCAAGCGCCTCAAGGGCCTGCTGGGTCAGCCTCTTTGCCATTTCGCGATCCACTGGATCCGAACGGGTATAATCCCCGTACAGCCGGTCCCCGAGATCCGCCACAGCGGCCGGCAACCCCTGCAGCCGTCCGGAAGACTGCAAAAATTTTTCCGCGACCTGCGGCAGCCGTGCCGCCGACAGAATCGCGGCGCCGGCCTGCTCCTTATCGGGCTTCCGGGTCACCAGATCAAGCGGGTAATCCATCGCCACCGCCTGGTCAATGGTTTTGGCCGCATAATGATAAAGCGTGTACGGGTTGCCGGTGATGTAGCGGCCAAAGGACACCAGCCCTTCCATCTGCACGCCCGGCCGGGTGTACGTCTCCAGCAGTGTCTTCAGGCCGGATTTCCCGCCCAGCACCGAAAGGGGTGAAAGGCTGCCCGCCATCGCCTGGTCGAAACCGCCGCTGGCCCAGGCATTCATCTGCACCCGGACCGCATCCACCTGCTGTCCCTGCAGCACATCCAGGATTTCCCCCACCCCGGCAAAGGTGGTCAGGGGTTCCCAGCCCTCATACCGGATCATCAGGAAGGACTGTGCTTTTTTAACCGCGCCGATGGTTTCCACCCGCAGCGGGAATCCCTCCGCCTCCAGCCGCTCCCCAAGCACGCCGCGGGCGATCAGACGCTCACGGCAGGCGGCCGCCATGCCGGCGTAATCCGCCTTGTCGCCGGTAAGAAACTGATAAAGCACGCGGATATTGCCGTCATACAACCGGCTCTGGAAGCTGAGCACCTCGGTTTCCTCTTCCTGTCCGCCCAGCGTGACGTATCCGCTTTCCTTGAGGGTAAAGCTGCTGTAAACGCCGCTGAGACTGCAGCGCAGCCCGCTGTTATACGCCCGGATGGTGGCCAGGGCATCCCCTTCTTCGATCATCGCCAGAAAAGCGGCATCGCCGTTCTTCAGGCCGTAAACCGGCAGGCGCACCGGCTGTTCCCCCACGGCAGAGGCATCCTCGCTGCCGTATACCCGCGCGGCATAGGTGTCGGACGACTCCGCCCGCTCCAGCCGCATCAGTGCACCGCTGCCGTCCGGCACAAAAAGATAGCCGTCCGGCGTATCCTCCGCAGCGGCAAAGAATTCCAGCAGGTCAAGCCGCACCGGCTCCACCTCACCGGCATACCGGAACCCCTCCATCGGAATTTCCACGCACAGCCCGTCGTCCTCCAGCGTATAACGCACGGTCACCTGAAACGCCGCCCGGTTATCCGCTTCGGTCTCGACGCCCGCCGCCGCGTTGTCCTGCTCGAGCTGTTCGCTGTCATAGCCGACGGCATCCAAAATGCCGAGCATCTTCTCGATAATCAGATTCGCATCGGTCTCCCGCCATACCCAGGTATCCTCTTCCTGACGATAGCGTTTTTCCACCCATTTTTTATCCGACGCGCTGAGCGCACCGTTATCCGCAAACAGCTCCCGATAGCGTGCGTCCGGCAGCACCTTTGGGATATCTGCCGCCCCACGCTCGAAGGAACCGAGGGTAAACACCATTTCGACGCCCCGCTCCACCGGCTCAATGCGGTACTGCCCGTTTTTGACGCTGTCGGTATAGCTGTCCATCGTCTTGAGTTCATTGTTTTCGTTGTAGTAATACAGCGTGAACTGGCTGCGCATGCTGTCCTGCACCACGCCGGAGGCAATCGGATCTTCCTCCGGATGCTCCGGATTGGCATACCAGACATGCCCGTCCGCCTCCACCGCGACCGAGCCGGTGGACTTGTCGGCGAGCAGTTTCATGCCGCCGTACGCGGCGACCTCGGTATATCCCGCCGCATACGAGGCCTCCGGCAGCAGCAGATCCTCCGGGGCCAACCGATTTGCGTCCGCGGCGGCACCGGCACAGCCGGCCAGGCCGAGCACGCCCGCTGCCAGTAGCGCAGCGCCCTGGATTCGTTTGGTTCGTCCGGACATCCCGTTACCCCCTTATACCCGAAGCATGATTTCCTGAAAAAGCGCCGTGACAAAGCCGACCATGTTGACAATCAGCTCCATGAAAACCATCGCCACAAAAGTCAGCACGGCCATCGCTGCTACGGTCAGCAGCACTGTCGCCACCGTCTTGCCGAAGCTGTACTGGTGGACGGTCAGCAGGCCGAAAAACAGCAGGAAGAAGAACCAGCCCCACGCCGCGCCCTGTATGATCGCCACGTAGCCGGCTTCCGAATAGGTGAGCACATTGCTCACAAAACTCAGCGGGATACCAATGAGTGACAGCGGCAGACAGGCGTAGCCGAAGGTCATGACGATATCCCGGAAGGTGCCTTCGCCGCCCATCAGGGTGGTAATGCTCCAGTTGCCCACCGTAAACAGCAGAAACAGAACCGCCACATTGCGGATTTCCGCCGGCAGGTCGACAGTGGAAACGGTGGTTTCGGTGAACAGAAAGCCGGTCACCTGACGGGAGAGAATGTTGGCCACAATCCACAGCCCCACCAGCAGCAGTGCAAAAATAAGGCTGCCGCGGCCTTCCCGCTTCATATCCCAGAACCCGTCAAACGGATGAAACAGCAGATGCTTTGAAAAGCGCCACTGCTGTGCCGGACGGCTTTCCCGCACCGCACACACGGCCGGGCAGCGGCTTTTGCGCCACAGCCTGCGCCCGACAGCCAGCGCGCTTACCACAAGCACGGCACCCAGCAGAAAAGCCCACCACCACTGCATGAGCAGCTCCCGGCGGTACTGGGTAAACGCCTTATTGTAGCCGCTGTCCAGCACCACCCTGTCGCCGCGGAAATTGCCGAGCTTGAAATAAGCCATCGCCTGCGCATAGTCCTTCTGCCGCAGCAGCGACTTGCCGATCTGCGCATAGGCGAGGTCATAGTTGGAATTTTCCCGCAGCACCCCGCGCCAGGTTTCCATGCTCTCCGCATAATGGCCGGTATTGTACTGCCGCAGCCCCAGCGCAATCGCTCCGGCATAGGCGGTGCGGGCATACACCTCGATGCAGCCGGACGCCTTGTCCAGCAGGTACAGCCGTTCCCCGCCGCCCTCGATGGCCACCGGCTCCACGGTGCAGCCCTCGCGTGCGCCGAGTCCGCCGAACACGTACAGCAGATAGCCGTCCGCGTCATAGGTAAAAATCCGACCTTTGCGGGAATCCAGCAGATGATACAGGCCGTCTTCCCCCGCACACACGTCCACAAACGCCGACCGGAAGCCCGCGTCGCCGTCAATCTCTTCCACATAACCGTTATGGCTGAGCACATCCGCGCCCGACGGGTTGAGCCGCCGCACCGGACGGCTTTCGGTTTCCGACGCGGACACGGCGAAAATAAACCCGTCATCATCCAGCGCCAGAGAATTATATTCCACCGGAACAAACTGCACCAGCTTATCCTTCTGGGTCTGGGTCATCAGCTTTTTCCAAAGCATATCCACCCAGTTGTAGGTGACGGTCGTCGATCCGATATAGCCGAGAAAATTCCCTTCCCGGTCCAGCTCGAGCAGACCGGTATAATCGTTTTTCGAGACGGCATATATCTGGCCTTCCTGTCCGGCTCCCACCCGGGTGGGCTGAAAGGCGCTGCGCAGCCCCTGCGCCCCCTCGAGCGTATAAGCGGTGACGAATTCCCCTTCGGGGGTAAATATCACCAGCCGTTTATTGCCGGTGTCCGCCACGCACAGACGGCCGTCGGACAGCACGCATACCCCCGTCGGCGCGGACAGCGCTCCCGCCTCCTCCGGTGCAGAAATCACCCGCACAAGACCGAAATCCGCATCCAGCACCACTATCTGGCCAGCGCCGCTGTCCGCTACATACCAGTTACCCTGCGCGTCCCGGCAGAAATCCGCCGCCGTTTTCACGCCCGCGAGCGCCCCCAGAGAAACCGTGCGCTCCGGCAGATACGGTGCCGGGGACGGGGCAGCCACCGCTTCACCGGTGGCATAGCCGTAAGAATAGGACTCGTAGCCGGCCGCCGAAGCCCCGGCAGCTCCCGCCGTCAGCAGGCACGCCGTCAGCAGCAGCGAAAAAAAGCGTGCGGCAAAGCGGCCGGTCCGGTCATTATCCGTTCGTTTCACAAGCACTACTCCTTCATGCCGGATGTGGCCATCGTTTCGACGATGCGGTCCTGGCAGAAAATGAAAAACAGCACCGGCACCACCATCAGTACCACCGACACCGCCGCACCCGCACCCGCGCGGGTAATGCCGCCGGTGACGATCTGATTGAGCGCATACGGCAGCGATTTCAGCTCCTCGTTATAGATATACGTGGTATTCGTGCCGTTCCACAGGCCGATGAAGGCGAAAATCCCCACCGTCAGCCAGGCCGGGCGCACGTTGGGCATCACAATCCGCCAGAAGATGCGGTATTCCCCCGCGCCGTCGATGTGGGCGGCCTCAATAAGCGAATCGGGAATCTGCTCCATAAACTGCTTCATGATAAACAGTCCCAGCGCGCTGCCGCATGCGGGCACGATGATTGCGAGATACGTGTTGATCCAGTGCAGCGCCGACATGGTGATATAGTTGACCACATCGGTCACCACCGCATTGAACATCAGCGCGGCGATCACCAGCTGGAACATTACCCGGCCGCCCGGCAGCCCCCTGTGCTTGGCCAGCGGATAGGCCGCCAGCGAGCAGACCAGAATATTGCCGGCGGTCCCGGCCACGGTAATGAGCACAGTATTGAAGATATACCGGGAAAACGGCACCCAGGTGCCGCTCATGAGCACGAAAAGCTGCTTATAGTTGCTGAGGGTGGGGTTGCGCACAAAGAAGCGCGGAGGGTACAAAAACAGCTCATTCATCGGCTTGAATGACTGGAAAACCGAAAGCAGGACCGGCAGCACGCTGAACAGGCCGAAAACACTCAGCAGGACGATCATCGCCGCATTGCCCCCGGCTGAACGGTTCAGCTTTTTGTCATGATGAATCCGCACCTTATCGTCCCACCTTCCTCAGGCCGCGCTGTATCACGAAATTCAGCAGATAGCAGCTCAAAAACAAAATGGTCGCAATCGCACACGCATAGCCGCGGTCAAAGCGGATATACGCATAATCGATCATATGATGCATCACCGTATGGGTGGCGTAGTTGGTGCTTGGGAAGCCGGTCATCACCGTAGCCACCTGATACGAGCTGAACGCGGCGGTGATCGACAGGATCGCCGACAGCATCAGGTGCGGCACCATGATCGGGATAGTGATAAACCACAACTCCTGCCAGCGGTTTTTCACCCCGTCGACCGCCGCAGCTTCATAATACTGCCGGTCAATGGTGTTGAAGCCGGCGCGCATGGTCAGGAAAGAGGTTCCCATGCTCACCCACAGCTGCACCACCACCACCGCCGCCATCATATAGGCAGGGTCGGTCAGCCACTGAATCGGCTCCTTGATAAACCCGAACTGCAGCAGCAGGCTGTTCAGATAGCCATAAATGTCCCCGTCAAAGATGACCAGCCAGATGGTAAACAGGTTGCCCGCAATCGACGGTGCGTAAAACACCAGCGTCAGCAGCGAACGCACCCGGTGCGGCAGGTCATTGATCACCCATGCGAAAAAGAAGCACAGGAAATAGCCGAGCGGCCCGGTAATCAGTGCCAGCACCACCGTATTCCCCACGGCGGTGGAAAAAATCTCGTCGGTGAAAAACAGGTTTGTATAGTTGGTCAGGCCGATAAATACCGGCGCATTGAGTACGTTGAAGCGGGTAAAGCTGAGCACTACCGATGCAACCACCGGGAATATGGTGAAGGTCAGGAAGATCAGCATAAACGGAGCCAGCATGACATAGGACGCCCGATAGCTCCAAATCCTTCTGCCCAGCGGCTGACGATTCTTTTTCATGCTCACGACCATTCCTTTCTCGGTGGGGGTGATGTTTTTCCGGCGGTCAACCGCTTCTCACAAATGCGTATGCCCTTGCCGTCACGCTGTTTTACGACATGCCGAATTCGGTACGCTTTCGCGCAATTTCCTCATCGATCTTCTGGCTGTAATCCAGAATGGCCTCCCGGGGGCTCAGCCCGTTGTTGATCACCAGGCGGATCGCCGTGGCGACATACCGGTTGGTCATATAGCTGCCCGGCAGCTCCGGCAAACCGTTCATCTCAGCCCGCTGCGCGAGAATGCTCTCGAGCGCCGTCGTTTCCCAGGCCATTTTGCCGAACGCTTCCTCGTTTGCGGTCGGCCAGCGCGCCGCCTCGCCCAGCAGGATTTCCATTTCCCTGCCGTAGGTCAGCTGGGTATCCGCCGAGGTCCACCATTTGAGGAATTCCCATGCAGCCGGGATATTTTCACTGTTGCGGAAGATCACCGCTCCGGTCGACGCCGATACCGCGTCGCGGACGATGCCGTCTTCGCCGGCGGTGCCGGGCAGCGGCGCCATGCTCCACAGCCCCCTGATCTCCGGCGCGGAGGCGGTCAGGTTATTGAAGAAGGTATACGACGTAATCATCAGCGGTGTCTCCCCGGTGCGGAACCGGGTGAGTGCATCCATTTTCTGCGGCACGTTATATTTGGTATACAGTTCGGCCCAGTCGGTGAATGCCCGGATGGATTCCTCCGATGCGAGCGCTGTTTTGTCGCCGGCTTCGCTGTATACGCTGCCCCCGTACTGGTACAGCAGCATATAAAACACATCGAGGTTATTATCCGACAGGTTCGGCAGCCCAAGCTGCAGATGGTTACGGTTGAGCACGGTCAGCGCGGCGTATATATCCTCCCAGGTTTCCGGCACCGCAAGCCCCAGCTCCTCCAGAATGTCGGTGCGGCAGAACAGCATGGAAAACACCTGGGTTTCCGGCAGTGCGTACAGCCTTCCGTTCAGCCAGAACGGCGCTGCCGCACTCTCCGGGAAACGTGCGAGCACTTCCGTGCAGCCCTCCAGCGATGACAGATCCGCCAGCGCATCCCGCAGCGCATAATTGACCGGGTTGGTCTGCTCCTGGTTGATCGCCACATCCGGCCCGTTCCCGCTGGCAACCGCCGGCAGGAGCACCGACATATCCACCAACCGGATATTTACCCGCACGCCCTGCTGCGGCGTAAAGGTATCGGCGATCATGCTTTTGAGCAGCTGCGCCTGGTCCCGTCCGCTCGCGCCGGCGACCGACACCTGCGCAGCACCGGTGAGTCCGGACGTGCCCATCCACAGTTCGATAGCCTCGCTGGCTTCTTCTTCCGTCCCCAGCGTGTTGTAGTCCATTACGAAGGAATACGCAAAGTTCTGCAGCTCAAACCATAGCTTCGCCCCAAAGGAGGCATCCCCCTGCGGTGCCGCCGTGTCCGCGGTCATAAACAGCAGGTAGTCGAGCAGCAGCGGCTGTTCGGTCACGCTGAGCATCCAGGAGGCCAGATCGCTGATATTCGAGCGGAAGGTATCCATACGCTCGGGGATGGAGTCGGGATCCTCCACGAAGCTCTCCAGCTGGATCGCGGCTTTCTGCAGCTGCGCATACGCGCTGCCTCTGCTGCCGGTCATTTCATACAGCCGTCCGGCCAGCGCCATCAGCACATCGTGCTGATGCGCAAAAGTTTCCATACACGCAGGCAGTTCTTTATCCAGATTATAGTCCCGGTTTGGATCCGGCTGCGAGCCGGTGATCATCAAAATCCGGCGGTAAGCAGTATTCAGCTCCTCGACCGTACCCCGCAGCGTCTGGATGATTTCGCCGATCTCCCCGACGGTGTTTTCCAGACGGATGGTGTTGTGCCCTTCCTCCAGATAAATATAAAAACCGTCTTCCCCGCCGAAAACCTCCGACTGCCAGTTGAAGCCATAGGCAAAATTCAGCGTTTTGGCCTCAGCAAACGGCACCTCGCCGTTGACATACAGCCGCCGCGTGGCATGTGTCCCCTCAAGATAGCTCTGCTTGAAGCGCAGCGCAAGACGATACAGACCCGCCTGCTCTACCTCGACATCCCATTCCACCCACTGCTTCGGATACCGCCAGTTCTGGCCGCCCAGGCTGTTGATTTTCAGCTGGGTCACCGCGTAATCCCCCGGGATCAGCGGTTCGGTTAACGGTGAGGTGCGGTCGCTCTGCATGGATATGGTCTGGTCCGAACGGCCGGACGCCGCCTCAGCCTGAATTTTGACCGCCGCTCCGCCGGCCGGCTGTGCGCCCTTCGCCTGGCAGGCCTTCAGATACTCCGCATAAGCCGGCGGCTCCTGCGGCTGGGTGAGCACGATGCGCGCCAGTGCAAGTGCCTCTTTGCCGCCGCTCAGCGACAGCACGTTGTCCCCCGCTTCAAAATAGTACAGATACGCATCGTCCTCGTATTCCTGCGAGCCTCCCGCCAGGGTGACAAACCAGTCCGGCGTTTCATACTGCGCCGGCCGGATATCGCTACCCGATGCGTCGGTGTGTATCTCCTGCGCATAGGCATACCGCCGGCTGAACAGAACGGAGGCCGAACCGTCAAAGGGCAGCTCCCCGTTGACCCGCAGCTCCCGCTCGATGGTAATGTCCTTCCCCGTCAGCGGATAATAGGCGAACTGTATGGCATACAGCCCGGCCTCCTCGACCGAAATGATCCATTCGAGGCTGCCGCCTTCCTCCATCACCACCGGCTGCTCGTTTTCATACACCGGAAGCGCCGCCGTGCCGACACCCTCTGCGGTTTCCGGGAGATAGGAGGCGGCCGGCACCGTATATTCCGCCTGCGGCTGCGGCGCATTCCGATGCGCATCCCGATAGGCGGCGTAGCTGCCTTCTCTGTACCAGACGGCCTCCTCCTGTCCGCCGCCCGCCGCATCTTCCGCGGCATCCGCCTGCGCAGCGCCGCAGGCCGCCGGACACAGCGCCAGCACGCACAGCAGTGCGGCCAGCCGTTTCGGCCAGGTGCCCATGTCGCCGTCCTCCTTCCCGAATGGTGTTATTTCTTCAGCTCGGCCAGCTTTTCGTTGACCTGTGCAATCGTATCGTTGGCCACCGCCGTCCACTGCTCAATCGAGGTGGCCAGCGGGACGTTCTGGTAAACGTTGGGCGCATAAATGCAGTTGAGCAGGAAGTTCTGGATCTCGTTGAAGCGCACAACGTTCATCACGTCGGTGTTCTGCTTTTCGATATACAGCCGGAAGGTTTCAAAATCGTTCTCGCAGAACGCCGCCTCATAGTCGCCCGAACCGGTGTTGAACGCATCCAGCTCCTCTTCGTCGTAGCCGCCGGGAATCGTGGTATCCCACCGGGCAAAAAAGTCATACAGGATGCGGGCGGAAGCCTCCGGATCCTTGGCCGTGGCCGGCACCATATACGCCGGGCCGCAGTGGGCGGGGGTGCCGTAGTCATCCGCGGACGGCCCCTTCGGGCAGACGATGAATCCGCAGTTTTCCGGCGAATACTGTTTGGCCACCGAGAACGAGGTGAACGCCATTGCCGCGCTGCCGTTTTTCCAGGACTTGTCGCCGCGCACCGGCGCATCCAGCACCAGTTCGGTCAATACGCCGCATTTTTTCTCCACCACGATCTCATGGAGGAAATCAAAGACCTCCACAACCTTTTCATCCGCGAAATTAACCTTAAACTGGTCGTCCACCAGGGCCAGCGGCTCTGCATCGTTGGAGGCCAGCAGCTGCATAAGGAAGTCCGCGCCCGAGGTGGTTACCACACCCCACTGGGTCACATTGCCGCTGGCGTCGGTTTTGGTGGCCTTCTGTGCAATCTCCAGGAACTTGTCCCAGGTCCATTCCCCGTTCTGCTGCAGCTCAAACGGATCCTCCAGGTTTTCACGGGCAAAAATATCCTTGTTATACAGCAAACCGCAGTTGACCCCGTTTTTGCTCACGCAGAATATGTACTGGTTTCCTAAGAAGCTGCCCCACTTGTTGAGCGTCATATCCGCGAGCATCGGGCTGTCAAAATCCAAATAGGGGTTCAGCGGCACCGCAATATTTTGGGTAATATACGGCTCCACCGTCTGCCAGGGCAGGCTGTACATGATATCCGCAACATCCAGCCCGGCCACCGCGTTCGTGACGATGTATTCATGGATCTCCGGATAGCCGTAGGTGGTATCGAATTTCAGCTTGCAGCCGTATTTTTCCTCCACATATCGGATACGCTCCAGGTCGTTTTCATAGCTGTCGCTGTCCGGATTTGGAAACACACTGCCGGAACCGCCAAGCATCAGGATGGTAAAATCGCGGCCGCCCAGATCGATGGCTTTCTCGGTATACGGCCGGTTGGACGTATCCTCTTCGCTGGTATTCCCCGAACCGGCAGGCGCCGCGGAGGATGCATTTTCCTTCGGGGAGCATCCGCCAATTGCCCCCGTCAGCAGCAATGCCGCCCCAAGCAGGGCAATGCATCGGATCGCACGATTCTTTCTGTTCATCTTTACGCACTCCCATTCCCTTTTACTGAGACTATTCGTACGGATTTACTAAGATCAGTATAGCTGTACCGGTCTTTTCCGGCTATGGGGAAATGTACAATCCGCTAGGGGGTAATTCGTCAAAAAGTTTTTCACCCCCTGTTCCCGTGTGCTTTGCCCGCATAGATCGCCTGTCCTTTCCATATGTTTCCATGAAAAAAGGGCAGCCCTCTGGGCTGCCCTGCGCACTATGCCTCTTCGGCGGCTTCCCGGTGCGGACGGCGGTATTCCGACGGGGTTTTCCCGGTCGTCTGCTTGAAAATCGCATTGAAGTATTTGACATCGTGATAGCCGACCTGGCTGATGATATCGGTGATTTTCCGGTCGGTGGTCATCAACAGCTCACATGCCGCCGATATCCGCTTATTCTGTACGTAGCTGGAAAATTTCTGATTCGTGTATTCACGGAACAGACGGCTGAAATAGTTTTTGCTCAGGAACGCCCGCGCCGCCATATCTTCCAGCCGGAGTTCCGGATCGGCATAGTTATTGTCAATATATTTAATAACCTCGTCAATAATGGCTTTCTTGTACTGCACCCCGTCATCCTGATTATCATAGCTGGTCAGCTTACGGAAAATGCTGACCAGCAGGATCATCAGATAGGAGAACATCATGTTCTCATACCCCGCGTCGTGCCGCTTGTACTCGGTATAGATATTTTCGTAAATCTGCTCGATCTGCTTGAGATCCGCTCCGGTAACATGCAGGTGATAGAAGGGAACGGTATTGTTTTTCTCAAAAAAGGTACTGTACAGAAAAACGTCGTCGAGTTTAATCTGTTTGCGGATGCGCAGGTTGGTCTCCCCGATCAGGTCCACCGAAAAATCCACATTGCAGATCATAAAATCCTCGTCGGCGTATTTCGCATCGCTGATAAACCGGTGCGGTACGCCCGGATTGATCACGAACAGATCGCCCTTGGAAACCCGGTAGCTTTCCCCCGCGATCTGGTGCTCCCCCTCGCCAAACATCACATAGGCAATCTCAATGAAATCGTGGACATGCACCTGCAGATCCGGAGGACGCTGCTTGGTCGCCCGATTGGTGAAAATAGGAAGCCCGTCCTTGAAAATCGATTCGCCGTCAAAAAATTTTTTGCCCACGAAAATATCCGGTTCGATGGTTTCTTCCAGGATCTCCTTTTTCACGGCCTCAACCCCCTTTTTCGCCGCCAGCCTTTGTGCGGGGCTAAAAAACACCCGGCGGTGTTTTTCCGCCGGCAGACTGCCGCCCGCCGGAAACGGTAGTACCGTCGGCGTTCCTCTGTGCCGCTGCCCTTTATCCAGCCGGGATATTATCAGTATAGCACAAAAAGAAGACGCTGCACAAGATGTATTTATATGGCTTCTTCCTTTCGGATTTCCTCCCGGATAATCCCTCTTCTGTGCGGGGTGAGCATGCTTTCCTAAACGCCAAAGACTGTACCGGGAGTTTTCAGAAAAGGATGACAGGTATACCGGAATTTTACAAGGTGAAACGCTTTGTGTGCCTGCGGAGCGAAAAAGCGGGGTGCAGAGCACACCGCCTGTGCCCTGCACCCCGCCCTGCGGCAGCCGCCTTCAGCAGCTCTCCGCGATCCGGTAAATCAATGCCTCGGTATCCTTCCAGCCCAGACACGGGTCAGTGATCGACTTGCCGTAAACCCTCCCGGCGCCGATCTTCTGGCAGCCCTCTTCGAGGTAGCTTTCGATCATCACGCCCTTCACCAGCCCACGTATATCCGCGTTGTATCGGCGGCTGTGCAGCACTTCGCTGACGATGCGGATCTGTTCCCGGAACTGCTTGTTGGAATTGGAATGGTTCGCGTCGATGATCGCCGCCGGATTTTTCAGTTCCAGCTTCCGGTACATCTCCAGCAGCCGGGCAATATCCTCATAATGGTAGTTCGGAATGCAGGTGCCGTATTTATCCACACCGCCGCGCAGGATCACATGCGCCAGATCGTTGCCCTCGGTGGTGACGTCCCACCCGCGGTAGATAAAGGTATGCGGATGCTGCGCCGCGATCACCGAATTGAGCATGACCGAAAAATCGCCGCTGGTCGGGTTCTTCATGCCCACCGGGATATCCATTCCGCTCGCAGTCAGCCGGTGCTGCTGGTTTTCCACCGAGCGCGCACCGACCGCCTCATACGACAGCAAATCGTCCAGATAGCTGCGGTTTTCCGGATACAGCATCTCGTCCGCCGCCGTCAGCCCGCTCTGCGCAATCGCCCGGATATGCATCTTCCGGATCGCGATGATCCCGCCGAGCAGATCCGGCGCTTTGTCCGGCTGCGGCTGATGCAGCATTCCTTTATAGCCTTCCCCGGTGGTGCGCGGCTTGTTGGTATAGATCCGCGGGATCAGCACCAGCCGGTCCGCCACCTTTTCGTTGACTTCCGCCAGCCGGCTGACGTATTCACAGACGGCATCCTCATTGTCCGCCGAACACGGGCCCACCACCACGATGAATTTATCGGACTGCCCGGTAAATACCGCGCGGATTTCCCGGTCGCGGATTTCTTTGCGCTGCGCCAGACTGTGCTCCAGTGGGTATTCCTGCTTCAGCTCCGCCGGCAAAGGCAGCTGCTTATTCATCTTCATTGCCATGATGCTGTCCTCCCTGAAGGGCCCCGTTGTCTCTGCTTTTCCATCAGATAGGGCCGCCTGTCCACAGTATAGCACAAAACCGGCGTTTTACCAAATCCATGCGTAACGGAATCATCGGCAAATTACATGCGTTAAAAAATGGTCGGCAACTCATCACGAATTACCGACCGCAGCTATGGCGTTATTGTGTGCTTTTCCTCCGATTAACGTCTAACTGAATAATCCGCTTTGTGTTCACCCGGTTCCAAAGAAGAATACAGAATCGGAACATATTCGTGAAGGAGCAAAGCGGCATTTAGGCGAACCAGCTCAATCACTGCGTTAAAAGAACGAAATTCGGTCTCGGAATAGAGCGCATGGTTGATAAACACTTCCGGAACCAGCCTCTTCATGGCGTGATGCCATAAGTAATAGCGTTCGGAAAGAAACTGTGACGCGGCTGTGCAAAGCGGATACAGATATTGGGTGATCCCCCTGCAACACATATCCGATAATTCCTTTGCAAAAGCGTATATCCAAATAGCCGCGCGTTCCTCATCGTCTTTGGCATCCATTAGCATTCTCAGGGTATGTATGGTGCCTTTGTTGGTCGGCTGGGTAAAATACAGAAATTCCGTTGGATTTTTCTCTATGGTTTTCTTCCGGCAAAGGTATTCCTCACGGGAAAGCCAGTCATAACCATAAATATAGGTATCTGGTCTTTTAAAATCCACATGAATTTCCGTCGGGCGGATAGGTTCATTTAAAATAACCGGACCTCTATCCGCGTACAGGCTCCAATAGCGATAAATTTCCTCCCAGGAAATCTGCGGAAAACCGTGCATAATCATGCCTCCCTTAAACAAAAAGCAGTCTTGATTTTCCCCATGCGGGGAGCGACCACGCCGACCGTGTTGGCGTGTATGGCAACCTGATTATTTCAATCCACGCTCCCCGTGCGGGGAGCGACCATGGAGGGGGCGATCGGTAAAAAGCTGACCGCCATTTCAATCCACGCTCCCCGTGCGGGGAGCGACGGGCGGCAAGGGCTTAGCCATCGGCAAGGTGGCAATTTCAATCCACGCTCCCCGTGCGGGGAGCGACAAGTCTCCAAGTATGTAACAATGGTCGAAAAAATTTCAATCCACGCTCCCCGTGCGGGGAGCGACGTCATCTTTCCCGTGGAGGGAGGGGGTCACCCAGATTTCAATCCACGCTCCCCGTGCGGGGAGCGACTATGTTTGATATCACATGGAAGGACTGCTTTATTATTTCAATCCACGCTCCCCGTGCGGGGAGCGACAATAACCTGTCGTACCAACAAAACAAATATCTGACCATTTCAATCCACGCTCCCCGTGCGGGGAGCGACTGTTGGATGGAATCGATAGTGTTCCGGAGGAAATACATTTCAATCCACGCTCCCCGTGCGGGGAGCGACCAATTATGTCGAGCGCGTTCTTATTGATCGTGTATTTCAATCCACGCTCCCCGTGCGGGGAGCGACTAATTCCGGTTATCACAGCACCAACAGGTACCGATTTCAATCCACGCTCCCCGTGCGGGGAGCGACTGGTACATCTTACAGGATTTCGCAAAAAGATGTGATTTCAATCCACGCTCCCCGTGCGGGGAGCGACGGCCTTGCCAGTGGGCAAGGCTGGCCTACATAGATTTCAATCCACGCTCCCCGTGCGGGGAGCGACCACGATTAAGATCAAGCACGGTTTCCCGATACGTATTTCAATCCACGCTCCCCGTGCGGGGAGCGACTAAGAGACGGAAAACTAACCCCAGTCTCATAACATTTCAATCCACGCTCCCCGTGCGGGGAGCGACCAAAAGCTATGAACATCAATCCGAAACCAATGCATTTCAATCCACGCTCCCCGTGCGGGGAGCGACGGTCGATCCGGTGGGTACCGTGGCTGTATAGGGCGACATTTCAATCCACGCTCCCCGTGCGGGGAGCGACCGGAAGAAACCGTCTATACCTTAACCGCTACCACAATTTCAATCCACGCTCCCCGTGCGGGGAGCGACGTCCAGATTTGACATCTGCGAACCTGTGAATTTTTATTTCAATCCACGCTCCCCGTGCGGGGAGCGACGCCCGGGTATCAGCCGGGACTTTAAAAAATTAGCATTTCAATCCACGCTCCCCGTGCGGGGAGCGACGCGGAGAATTTGGGCACTGGACGCCCGCATCAATATTTCAATCCACGCTCCCCGTGCGGGGAGCGACGCCTGATTGCCGGCAAAACAATTGAAGAAAACAAGATTTCAATCCACGCTCCCCGTGCGGGGAGCGACACTATTACCGTACTATCCAAATATGTAGTAGATTTAATTTCAATCCACGCTCCCCGTGCGGGGAGCGACTCACCCTATATTATAATATTAGCCGCCTGCGCGGTATTTCAATCCACGCTCCCCGTGCGGGGAGCGACCTGACGCTGGAACGGCTGGCCGCGACACTTGGAGTGATTTCAATCCACGCTCCCCGTGCGGGGAGCGACGTCTGTGTGTGAGATGCCTACCGCTTTCCACTGTGTATTTCAATCCACGCTCCCCGTGCGGGGAGCGACGCCATTCGAAGCAACTCCCGTCTGTCTGTGTGTATTTCAATCCACGCTCCCCGTGCGGGGAGCGACTACCGCATGACAGGGGTATCCCTTGGTGTGTGGTATTTCAATCCACGCTCCCCGTGCGGGGAGCGACCACCCCGGATGACTTCGATATCATTGTCTGTGACATTTCAATCCACGCTCCCCGTGCGGGGAGCGACCGTTGATCATCATTATTCAAAAGCAAACAATGACATTTCAATCCACGCTCCCCGTGCGGGGAGCGACCTGAAAGATCAGAAGTAAACTGTAAAGCCATAGCACATTTCAATCCACGCTCCCCGTGCGGGGAGCGACATGAAAGGCCGAAAAGCCTCAAGGGTTGCAATAAATTTCAATCCACGCTCCCCGTGCGGGGAGCGACTCCGGAGCTTTTCGAGTCACCGGACACACAGAAAATTTCAATCCACGCTCCCCGTGCGGGGAGCGACAACCTACAAGGGGTCTTTTTGCTATTCTGGATTGTTATTTCAATCCACGCTCCCCGTGCGGGGAGCGACTTAAGCCGCTGTCCCTGTCGCTGGTCGAAATGTATTTCAATCCACGCTCCCCGTGCGGGGAGCGACGATTCCCAAAAAAAATACGTATCATATCAACGGTCATTTCAATCCACGCTCCCCGTGCGGGGAGCGACATTAAACTTGACTATTCCTCAAATCTTAGACATATTTCAATCCACGCTCCCCGTGCGGGGAGCGACATTTTATCGGATTTCCGGGAGGGTGGGAAAAAAATTTCAATCCACGCTCCCCGTGCGGGGAGCGACATGAAGAAAGGCAAGCTTTAAGCCGGTTGGAGGGGATTTCAATCCACGCTCCCCGTGCGGGGAGCGACAAAAAGGAGGTAGTATCATGGAAAATAAACCCAAAAATTTCAATCCACGCTCCCCGTGCGGGGAGCGACCGACACGGGAGAACCCGTTTTATAACTACCTTTATATTTCAATCCACGCTCCCCGTGCGGGGAGCGACTCCGCAGATGGGAATCATGAATCAGCCGATGAATGAAATTTCAATCCACGCTCCCCGTGCGGGGAGCGACGGCGGACACTGACCCCGAAATTCCAAGCATTAACATTTCAATCCACGCTCCCCGTGCGGGGAGCGACAGCAAACACGTCCATTTTTCTATATGAATTTCCGGCGTGTTTGTTAAGTTCGCCATATAAAAGCGATATGAGCCATTTTCCACGCTGCTTTTCATAAGAAAACCGGCAGCGTACAAGGCTCCGAGTCGGTGCGAACCTGGCGGCCGATTTCTGCGCTCATTCGGTTCGCACCGCTACAAAATCAGCGGTTCTTCGGGAAGATAGCTTTGCTTACAGCCAAAATGCTCCACCTTTTTCTCATAACGATCCCCGAGATAATAAAAGCGCAGGCTATCCTTTTCTTTATCCATAATCGCACAGAGCTTTGCCTGCAGGCTTCGGCACTGTGCCGCATCCAGCAGACATTCAAAAACAGAGCATTGCACCCGCTGACCATAATTGACGCATTGTCTGGCAATCTGACGCAGGCGCTTGCGTCCCGAAGCGTCTTCCGTGTTGACATCGTAGGTAATCAAAACCAGCATCTTTATTCACTTCCATAAGAACGGCGGATATCCGTCCAGGTCGCCGCGCAAACAGCGTGCCAGCAGCAAGGCCTGCACATAGGGAACTATCCCCCATTGCAGCTTTTCTTCCAGATAAGGATGCGTGAGCGTCTCCTTTTTCTTTTCCTGCCAGCTTTTCAGGAAAGTTCTTCGTGCACTGTCGGTCATCCACACCGCTCCGCTTTCGCGCGCCTCGAAGTCATCCGGCATCAAAACCCGGTTATTGACCATCGTAAGTACAAATCTGTCCGCCATGCAGGGACGGAGCTCTTCCATCAGATCCAGAGCCAAAGAAGTTCTCCCCGGCCGGTCGCGATGCAAAAAGCCCACATAGGCATCCAGCCCCACACTTTCCAGCGCTGCCGCGCAATCCTGGGCAAGCAGGCTGTAAGCAAAAGACAACATGGCATTGAACGCGTCCAGCGGCGGCCGCCGGCTCCTTCCGTGAAAGAAAAACGCGCTTTTATTGTTCAAAATCATTTCGTCCAGCACATCAAAATACGCTGCTGCGCCGACGCCTTCCAATCCCCGAAGCTGCTCCAGGTTCCCGGCCGCGGAAACCTGCGGCAGCAGATCCCTGAGTTGTGCCGATGCCGCTGCAAGCCGCCCGTCATCCACCCGTAAGCCGTGATCGCGTCGGGTACGCTCAATACTCCAGCGCGAGTTGTACAGCTTCCCAAATATCATGGTACGTGCCGCCGCGCAGCTTTGGGCGACATCATCCGCCACCCGATACTGCGTTCTGCGCAGCAGCACATTCCCGCTGCTTTCCCCACACACCCGCGCCAGGAAACGCCCCCTGGGCGAGCAAAAAGACAGATTGACCCCACGCTCCGCACAGGCGCCCATCAACGCAGGCGAAGCACCCGCATAGGAAAAGGAAACGATACCGAACAGGGTGTGCAGGGGATAACGGGCCACCGCCTGCTTTTCCCTGTTGGCCACCACATTTTCGCCATCCAGCGACAAATAGATATCCTCCGACGTAATGAACAGGGTGTTCAGCAGATGCTTCATCGGTCATCCCCCAGCCTTTCACCGATATAATCCGCCACCGGCCGGGTACCCATCAGGACAGGCAGGCACAGCTCCTTCAGCGAGCAGGCATGGCAGGCACGGCTTCGCTTGACCCGGGGCGTATAGCCCCGCCGATAAAGGTCGTGCATCTCTTCAAGCAGCGTGCGCACCTGCTCACGCAGCGCCGGCGTGAAAACCACATCCATTCGGTGGCGGAGTTCCCCGTAATACAGCGCCCCCTCCGGAACAGTGCAGCACAGCATTTCCTCCAGACACATGGCCTGTGCGCAAAGCTGGAGCGTATCGCCGCTGCGCTCATTGGGTTCCCCCCGCTTGTATTCCACCGGATAGGGCTGCCAGAGTCCCTCACGTCCCTTCAGGGGAATACCGGTTTCCTCCCGGTGAAATTCCAGCACATCACATTCCCCGGAAATTCCCAGAACAGCGGAAAACACCGCCATTCCCCGGGTGACAAGCACATCGCCCCGGCTTTCGCGAAAGCCCTTGTCATGGGCGTTTTGATGCATGACCCGCCCGTCCGCCGTACGGAAATTTTCGGCCCACTGCTTTTCGATGTGGATGAGCGCCCAGCGCCGGCGACAGAATTTGAAATGCTGTATCCCGGACAGCTGGAGGAAATCCTCTTCTTTATAGGCCATCGATAATCTCACAGGCGAGTCCGGGCAATGTGTCCAGCGTAATGTTATAATCCGCCAGGGAGCTGGGCTGCTCCACACCGTCCTTCAGAACCGGGTGCAGACAGCGGTGAACCTTGGCCGAGGAATACTGTCCGCACGGGCAGTTGTGCTCCCACCAGTAGAGCCGGCATACCTCCATCGACCCGTCCGGCCGGGCGGCAGAGGCGTCATTTTCAAACAGGGTGCGCAGGCATTCCCGGACGACTTCGGCGTCCTCCCGCGTAAAGCCGGTCTTTTGGGCAAGCTGAACATTGATGGAGCCTTTGATCAGGTACAGACCAAAGCGCACCATATGTTTGCTGCCCATCGTGTCGGAGCTGCGTTTTTCGTCGGGCTCCCCATTGACGCTTTTGGTGATCTGATAGCTTTTGACCTCCACAGGGGACACACTGACCGCCTGATGGATGGACACCGGGCCGCGCACCCCTACGGAAACACCGTTTTTATCGGAGGACTTGAAGGCAAACACCTGGCCGAAGCTGCGTACATCCAGCCAGGTTTCACAGGCGAGCCGGGCGTATTCGTCCCGATTCTTAACCTGTCCCAGCCTGGCTTTCGCCCGCTCGCTTAAGCTCTTACAGCCATCGTCGCAGCGGTCATCCGACTGAACGAAAATCGAATGCCCCAAATCCTGCATCCGGTTGCGGATTTTGCGTTTGATGCATACGTCGGAAATCTCGCCGAACCCGGTATAGCTGGTACGCGGACGATTGCCGTCCAGCGGATCACCGTTCGGGTTAGCCATCGTTACCGACACCAGAACCGCGAAATCAATCTTGTTATTCAGCATACTCATCGTTCTTCTCCTCCGTCAACGTCGTTTCTTTTTTTCTGGTCAGGGCCGTGCGCTGATGGTAATAGCCAAGCAAATAGACATCCTCCAGCCTTTGCGTCAAAGCGGGATCGTCCAGCCCGAACAGCTTGTCCAGGATCTCCCCCTCCATGTTTTTGTAGTAGGCGCGCAGGCCGGGGCTCAGCCGTGCATAATAAGGATTGAGCTTTTCTTCGATGATGCGCCAGGCGTACAGGGGGCGCTGAGCGAATACCGCCTGCATACGGATCGCGTTGGGCTCCCGTTTCTCGTCCCTGTCGAAGGCCGCCCGCTCGATCTGCTCGGCAACCGCCAGAAGACGGCCGAACAGGTAGCTGCGGTCTGTGCAGGATGTGTCAAGTGCCAATGTCCATTCCTCCTTTTTTCGATCATTACGGGCTTTTCTCACCAGGGCACAGGTTACCTCCAAAAGCGTCTCCCGGTTCCCCTCCTGATACGCCAGCGGCGTCCCGGCCCGGTTGGTCAGACTACGCAGGATATCCTCCGGTATCGGCTTTTCGTCCAGAATACAAGGCAGAAGCCGTTGTATCTGCTCGCGCAGGATGCGGGGGTCTGTTTCGAAATACTGGGTCCGTTCGGTGCCGAACGCGCAGTCCACAATCCGCCGCAGAGGCGGAGACTGAACCCCATAGCGCCGGCTGTCCCAGCAGCAGGTTTCGTACCAGCGGTCGAGCCGCTCCAAAAAGTCGGAGGCCATGAGCTGATTGTAGTAGGTCACCGACAGCCGGCCGGTGGTGGCGGCGTCCAGTGCGGCGACCACCACATCCGCCTGCGGCCGGAGCGCTTTCCGATAGCCGCCGATGGTTTCGGCAAGCGCCTTCCGATAGCTGACGAAATCTTTCTGTTTCTCTTCGGCTGGCAATCCAAACAGAGCAAATGAAGGGACCTCGGCGCCTTCCGGGTTCCAGCACAAAAAGGCACGGTTTCCAAAGCTGACGCCGTGGTTGACCGTCAGCCAGCGCAGAGCGCTGTGCACTTTCTGTGACGCATCGTAGCCGACGCTGACGGCCTCGCCGGGCTGTGTGAAACGGCCGCGATAGGTAAAGCCCGTGCTGTCGTTGGCGGAGATCAGCTTGGCGCCGTTGCTGTAGGCCAGCACCCCTTTGGGATGCATATCACAGACGAAATCGACCGAGCCGGTAATCATGCACAGGCCGCGCTCCTCACCCTCACGCTGGCCGGCATAGTATGCCGCAAAGCTGCGGAACAGCGTTTGATCCCGCCAGCAGGCAGAGGAGCCGCCTTCCGGGGCCGGAACCACACGCCAGCGGATGAGACAGTTTTCAAAAGAGATACCTTCGATCTTCCCCTTGCCCGGATCGCCGTTTTCATCCAGTGTGATTACCCCGACAGCAGTGAGGTCGCGGACGATGGCACCCGAAACAATATACCGCCGAATGGCCCGGACCTTGGGATGACTGTACGGGGAATCCGCCCACCGGTTCAGCTGCTCCTGATAGGCGGTAAATTTTTCGCCGCCGAAGGGCGCGAGATAGCGCAGCTGGTCGCACAGCGGGTGGGCTTTTGTATTATCGCCTGTCCGGTTCGCGGATTCAATTGTGACCGGAATGATGGTCTTGCAGTCCGTTTTCGGCACCGCCACGGCGCTTTGAAAAACGCCGTCGGTATTCAGCGTGATCTCTATATGGGCGTTGGCCATCATATGAGACAGCGGCGTCAACGCTTCCTTTTCCCCCGCGAAGGGGATACCCGCCCGCGCGGCATAGGTTTCATACGTGCGGTATGCCGCCTGCAGCAGCCCCATTCACTCCGCCTCCTCTCCAAATTCCCCTGCGCCTGTGAAATTATCCAGCGCATACCCAAACGGTTTGCACGCCATTTCCCGCACGTGCCGCACAATGGGACACGCCTCGGGGCGCTCGAACGCAATGACGCCCCGGCGCATCACCGGATACCAGAAACGCACGCTCATCCGGCCGCGCGTGTCATCGGAATAGGCCTCGTCGGCATAGGTGATGCCATGATACATCAGCCCGAAGGCCAGCTCGGGTGTCTCATCATAGAAGCCGGTGCCCTCATCGAAGACGCACGGCGTCACATAGCCCTGACACTCCCTCGCTCCTAGGAAGATATCCCGGCGGCCGCCCCGCTCGATCATGCGTCTGGCGATGTTATGGTGCTTATGCTCATTCCGGTCACCGGCCAGCTCCGGACGGTTTTCATTCCACTCAAAATGCGCGCGCACCCGATACCGGCAGTCCTTTAAATACGTATAGAAGGACAGGTCATTGCCGCCGTTGTAGGAAAGAGGACGAGTCCCTTTGACCTCTGTCTGAATGGGATTCATCACCCGCACGGCGTCGATATACCAAATCAGCGTTGGTTTCCAATATATGGAAGACAAAATACCTTTGAGCGCCTCATAGGTCGGTATCTGCAAAGTACATTTTTCTCCCCCAACACGCATCACCGGGTCGGAAAACAGACCGTAATCGCCGGTCACCTCAAATTCCACCTGATTCCTGTGTTCCATATTAATCACCATTCCTTTGTATTGCGGAGTTTGAGTCGTTTTTCCCGTAGGGAAAATTGCCGCGACTTTTTGGCGGCAAAGGCTCAAAAACGCGTGTGAAAAATTTATTTTTCACGCTACACCTCCAAAAACCTATCGTTTTCGCCCTCCAGACAAAGCCCGGTTTCATCGGAATAAAACTCCGGCCGCAGGACGAGAATCGCGCCGTCGCACAGGGCATATACGCCGTCTTTTTCGCGCAGCTTTTCCAGCTGGTACCCATACAGGCTGACACTATACCGTCCGGCCTTTTTCAGCATTTCCCCACGATAGGCCAGATTGTGCTCCGCCTGCCCGGAACCCAGATCGGCAATAAGGCCAGCTCCTTCCCCAAACGGGACAAGCACATCCGTGGTATTGTCCGCAAACACGCGGAAGCGTTCCCCTGCCGTGCGGAAAGCCTGTCCGAGGACATAGGCGCCGTCGGTCAGACAGCGGCTGCGAAACACCTGGTTGACTGACAACAGATCCAACAGGCTTGTCCCCAGCTCCGGCAGCGGATAGTCCTGTTCGCCGCGGTCCATCTCCGCATATAGCGCACGATAATACGCACGGATGGCCGCATCCGAGGTCAGCTCATCGCCATAGGCTTCCGGCTTTTCCACAAAATTAGCCAGCAGCGATTCTGCCGCTTTTTGTGCCTGCCAGATTTCCGGCAGGCGGTTCAGCCGCTCTCTCTGCAAGTTCACAAGATACACCGGCGCGCACTCTGCGCTTTCACCGTTTCGGTTGCAGCGTCCCGCAGCCTGCACCACATTGTCCATCCCCGCCAGGATCCGGATAACGCAGCCAAAGGAAAAGTCAACCCCGGCTTCGACCAGCTGCGTGGAAATGCAGACAACCCTTTCGTGCCCGCACAGCGCTGACCGAATAGCCTCCAAAGTCTGCAGACGGTGTTCCATACACATGGCCGTGGAGAGGTGATACGTCTGCGGCTGTCCTTTGAGTTCCCGATACAAAGCCAACGCCTCAGCTTTGGTGTTGCCGATGAGCAGCACGCTCCCCCGCTCGTCGGCACAGCGTTGGGCGAATGCGGCCAGCGCCTGCACAGAATACCCCTGCGGTATGCGCCGATCCAAAATTTCCGTCCGCCGGAAGGGCCTCCAAAGTGCAGCGTCATACGCCACCAGATCGCTCGGCTGTGCCAAAAGGAGCGGATGCACCGTCTGCTCCAGGCAGGGCTGTGTGGCGGAGCAAAGCAGGATCGTCGCGCCGCAGAATGCACTTAAATAGTTGAGGCTCAAATTGAACAGGGATAGCATGGTGCGCGGGACCGACTGTACCTCGTCGATCACGATAACGCTGTCCCGCAGCGCTGCCATACGGCGGATACAGGAGGTCTTTCCGGCATACAGTGTGTTCAGCAGCTGTACCAATGTGGTGATGATCACCGGAACCGCCCAGGTGTCCATCAGCAGCTCATTTTCGTCCAGCTCATCGCCGCCTTTTTCCCGTATCACATTGGAATGATGCTCGAGAACAAGGCTGTCGTCAGCCAGATATTCGCGGATGACCCTGGCGTTCTGATCCAAAACGGACAGCAGGGGAATCACAAAGAAAATGCGCCGCTTTTTATGCTGCGCGGCTGCCGCCAGCGCATAGCGGAGAGCGGATAGCGTTTTGCCGCCGCCGGTGGGAATATTCAGCCGATAAATGCCGGTATCCCACGCAGCGGCCGCCTTACACCGATCGGAAATCGTCCGGCGCGCACGGTTGATCGCCGAATCATCGGAGAATGCCTGAAGGCGTGCCTCGACCGTCAGCAGGCAGCGCCGCCACAGGGAGGGCTCCGCGTTTATCCGATAAGGGAGCGCCCCATCCGCGTAAAATTCCGCCGTATCCCGCCGGTCGCCATCCATAACGGCCGATAAAAGCTGTCGGCTGAGCATCGAAAACAGGAACAGCATCTCTCCCTGGTTCCGTGCAATGGCGCGGAATCGTGCCATTGCCTGCGTAACTTCTTCCACCGCAGCCATAAACAGCGTATCCAGCTCCGTCTCCGCGGCACACTGGGATAGAAATGCCGCTTTTGCTTCTGCATACCCGATGTCCGGGGCTGTCAGCCGATGCTGGTAGCCGTTTTTCCCGGATTCGTCGATGCCGTCAAACTGCCCGTGATGAGAGCCGGCTACAAAAGCAATCATCTCGCTTGTCAAATCGCGGATGTCGCCCGTGCGTGAGGTATGCCATCTCTCAAGCGCAAAACGCGCGCCTGCAAAGGTGTGGTTCACACTGCCCCGCCGTACCGGCACGCCCTGTGCCGCCTGCATAAGGTAGTTGGCAAAGGTTCCTGTGAACTTGCCCATATCGTGAAGCAGTCCGCAAAGATAGGCCGTCTGCGCCATATCAGGAGGAGATTCCTGCGCCGCAAGACGCGCGCAATTTCTGCAGTGACTCTCCACTGACTGTACAATCACGTTTCCGCCGGCGTCGCTGCGGAGGTGAGCCGGATAGGTCATCGCCTTACCTTCTCTCCCGGGCGGCGTTTTCATTTCGCGCATCGTTATATAATGATCCGCCCTTCCTCATTCTAACTTATTTATTCATTTTTTGCAATATATTGTATAATTTTATTTTTTTAGCATAAATTATGTCGATAATATTCACTTTTTATTTTTGGAATTTAAGAAAATACGCCACGGTCGCGGTGCTGCTGTATGTGCTGCCCTTTGCGGACATGTATGCGGCACCGGGTGCGCCGTCCAGCGTGATAGCGGTGGACATGGCGCTTACCGGGATTTTTGCGAGCCGAGGTGCGAATTTTGTGGGTGATATCATCGGCAGCTGCTGGGGCAACGAAACAGGGTATAAAAAGGCGGGGCGTCTCCCTCATCCGGAGGCGTCCCGCTTATTTTTTGTGTATGCAACCATGTGTGCAAGAGAAAATATTTTGGCATACTTTTCCGATATTTAACGCAATTATAACTATTATTTTCCATTTTTAATGTAAAAGAAAAACCCGCAAAAACCTAGCATTTAAGCCGTTTTTGCGGGTTTTCTATGGCTACAAACGCATTTTTTGATACGGGTTGCATTTGAGAGCAACCTTTTTTCTTTATGCAACCGTTCGATAAATATGAATTTGTTATACTGTTTTCGAGTATAGCAAACAAGTCATCGGTACTTTTTCATCTCCGAAGTCAAGCTCTATGTCTTTTTCGCCTACTCGGTCAAAGCCTCTATGCTCGTAGAATTGATAGGTGCAAGCATTATCTGTGAAAAGGTATATCGTTTTTCCCTTGATGCACTTTTCAAGCTCACCAAGCAGCATCGTACCAATTCCTTTGATTTTTACTTTGGGGTTTGCTGCCAAGAAAATTATCTCACCGTCGGGAGAATATTTTTCCGTATATTTGGCAAAAAGTTCCTTGTTTACCTCGTCATACAGTCCTGCACTATCCTTGAAAAACAGTTTTTGAATCACGTCAATGAATTTAACGTAAAACGCCTTGCGCTTGCTGTAATATTTGCGAGGTTCACCCTTGATTTCGGCAAGAATGACACCAGCCAAGGTGTCACCCTCGTAAGCGGCAAAAAGATGCGTGGCTCTGTTTGTTTCAAGATACCAAAAATATTTGCCATACAAATTTCGTATAGTTTTATTTTTGAGATACAATTCAAAGTGCATTCCCGAAATGGCAAACTGAATTGCTTTTTTTATATCCTTTTTCTGAAGTTCTCTGATTTCCATAACTCACCTTCAAATTCAGTTTATCGAACAGATTATACCACAAAAATGTGAAAATTTCCACTTTACTCAAGCGGTAGTAAGGGCTATTTTTTACGCTGAAACTATTCTCTTGGACAATGAAACTAATCTCGGTCACAATGAAATTATTCTCTTGAGAAAAGTTTCATTGTGGTCTTCCGCAGTGCTGCAAGGGGGTCGAACCGCCCCTAAAAAGCATCAAAATGAGTGCCGGAAAATGGCACAATGAAGTATTCTTTTATGCCCCATAGCAGAAAAGCCTTGTGCTACGGTCTTTTTTGATAAAAAGAAAAGAACGAAAGTTGCAATACCAATGGTATCATAACTTTCGTTCTTATTTGGTCCGAGTGACAGGAGTCGAACCTGCGGCCTCTTGAACCCCATTCAAGCGCGCTACCAATCTGCGCTACACCCGGATATGACGCCTGTTGCAAGCAAGCGAGAATGATTATAGCATACCATCCGGGCAAAATCAAGTGAAAGTTCACAGCGGAGGTTACAAACTTTGCCGGTCATCAGGCAAAAAAGGACACGATACTGGTATCCAGAGCCTGCGACAGCCAGTTCAGCTCCCGGTTCGACACAAAACGCGCGCCTTCTTCCAACCGTGAAATATCGCAGCCGCGCAGATGACAGTCGAGCGACAGCTTTCGGCATCTTGCGGCCAGTTCATCGACGGAAAGGCCACGGCGTCTCCGATAACGGCGTATGCCCATTCCGCAGCGCACAGTAGGTTTTTCTTCTTCCTCCTGCATCAGCTGATCCCACGACAATCCATAGAATTCCCGCAGTAGTTCCAGCCCCGACAAACCGGGTTTAACGCGTCCGCATTCATAATAGGTATACGATGAACGCGATACTTTCATTACCGCAGCAACCTCTTCCTGGGTCAGACAGTTTTTCTCCCGCAGCTCCTTTAATCGCAGAGGTATATTGATCATATCGGCATGGCCTCCGTTACACAAAAAATTGTGTATAAAGTTGACTGAAAGTGGCCAAAACTCACTTTTGGCGCCGAACACTCGGCAACAAGACAACGGAAATTTGCTACACTAGACCTATGACAACTTTTGTAAGGGCGGGGGGATTCCTTGTTTAGATTAAAAGAACTGCGCGAGTCCCGGCATATGTCCCAGCAGGAGCTGGGAGATCTAGTTGGCCTGAGCAAATCGAGTATAGGCTATTATGAGCAGGGCAAGCATCAGCCGGATTTGAACACGCTGGAAACTCTTGCCCGATTTTTCGACGTCACCGTGGATTATCTCCTGGGACTTTCTCCCATGCGCAAATTTGCTTTTACCGAAAAAGAACAGCAACTGATCACCGTTTATCGCCAGCTTCCTGCAGAAAAACGGGATATCCTTATCGAATTTTTGCAGATTATTACGAAATGACCTAGAAGATATAATAGCCCATTTATTAAATCGTGTCAACTTTCCAAACAAAACCATCAAATAAAGTTAGTCATTCTATCCTTGGCGTTATAGAAAATTCCTGCCTATTTTGGGCGGGAATCTTTTTTATTTTATAATAATATACGGCTTTTTCCCCTTGCCCGGCGTCGTAATCTGTCGAACTGCCCGGATTTCTCCGCAAAAAAGCACCCTCCTGTGTGTTGACACAGGAGGGTGCTTCCAAGGACAGATTATTCCGCTTTGTTCGCGCGACGCTTATTCTGCTTATCCATAAACTGCGCCTGTTCCACCAGCAACTCACGCTGATCGGCGCGCAGCAGGCGGCAAACACCGATAAAGCGGTATTCTTCGGCAGACAGGGCTGTCAGCCGCGTCTGGTTTTCCTTATTCACAGAGTAATCCAGAAGATAGTCGCAGGAAACCCCAAAATAATCGGCAAAACGCTGCAGGGTCTCATAATCCGGTTCGCGGTGCCCGCGCACATAACCATTGAGGGTCGTCACCGGAAGGGAGAGCGCCTTTGCCAGCTCTTTTTGCGTCATATCCCGGCTCTGCAGAAGTTCCATAATTTGATCACCGAAAGCCAAAGCCCATACCTCCCACGTTTATTTCGATTCCCATTATATAAGCATTTCGCGAATAAGTTGGGAAAATACGCTATAAGTATGATAATTTTTGTCATACCTCTTTTCGAGTATATCGGTATCAAAAGGGATAAAACCGTGAATATCGCTTCATCCGGTCGTCTGTACCGTCGTTTTTGCTGCAATTTTTCACATCGTGTGCTTTCATTCCTGTGCCGATTTAAAGCCTTTTCCCAACACCTCATCAGTCGAGGTAACAATCATGAAGGCGTCCGGATCGTGCTCTTCCACCAGGGTACGCAGCTGATACAGTTCCGAAGGGCGTATCGCTACGAGCAGCACCCGGCGCTCGTCGCCGGTATACGCGCCGGTGGCGTTGAGCATTGTGACGCCGCGCCCCATTGTTTTCAGGATGTCGTCGGCAATCTCTCGTTCCCGGCCGGTCATGACCAGCAGCATCTTGCCGGAATCGCTGCCGTAGACCAGTGCATCCATTACGCTGGAGGACACAAAGATCATCACCATCGCATACAGCGCGCTTTCGACGTTCTGATATACCACCGCTGCCGCGGCGACCACGACACCATCCACCGCAAGGATCAGCCGGCCGATCGGGATATGATGGAAGCGGCGTTCCAGCAGCCGGGCAACAATTTCACTGCCGCCGGTAGTTGCGCCGCGCATATAGATCAGCCCCAGTCCGGCACCGGCAAGCACGCCGCCGAACACCGCCACCAACATGCTGTCACCGCGAAACGGCGGTACAAACGGCGCTAACACGTCGATAATCGCCGCGCCGATGGTGGTCACGATGACGGTCCGTACCGTAAATTCCCGGCCCAGAAAGCGCCAGGAAAGGAAAAACAGCGGCAGGTTGATAATAAAGATCAGCGTACCAATCGGCAGGCTGAACAGATAGTTGAGCAGCGTCGCCACACCGGTGACGCCGCCGGGCACAACGTTATTCGGTGCCGTAAAGATATTGACCGCCAGCGCATACAGCACCGTACCGGCCAGATAAAACAGCGCGTCGGCCGCCAACTTTTTCGGAGCCAGACGCGCATGGGCAGAAAAAGAAACCTTTTTCATTCACGCCTGCCTTTCTCCTGCCGTATGGGCAGGAACCTGCAATAGCCATAAACCGTCGGCCGCATGCCGTTATAGTATAAGCGTACGCGGCCTTTCTTATGCGTTTTTTTCCATAGCCAGCGCAAACAGCGTTCGCACCCGGTCGATATCGCCGCTCAGATACAGATAGCCAAACAGTGTCTCCAGTCCCGTAGCGCTGTGATAATCGCTGCCCGTACGCGCGGTATGCGCGTTGCGGCCGCGGCGGTACACGGCAGCTTCCTCCTCGCTCAGATATGGCAGCAGCCGCTCCATAGCCTCGGCCTGCGCTTCGGCCCGCACAAGCGACACTGCCATTTTATGCAGGGCACCGTTCGGACGGTTGGCCTGCGACAACAACGTTTCCCGCACCATCAGCTCGTATACACCGTCCCCCACAAACGCCAGCGCCAGCGGGCTTAGGGTCCGCACATCAGTTTCCTGCGGCACCAGCCGTTCCATTGCATCTTCACCCCTTTTACCATTTGTTATTATTATCCGCTGTTATGGAACGAAGTCAAATTCCAAATCGTACAGGCTGACCGTATCGCCCTCCTGTACACCGGCGTTCACCAGCGCATCGATCACCCCGGTGGACTGGAGCACCCGCTGGAAATACTGCACACTTTCATAATCGTCGAAATTGACCGTGCGCATCAGGCGGAGCAGCCACTCGCCCTCCACGAAATACACGTCGTCGTGCTTTTCGATACGCACCTGCGTCTGTTCCGGCGAAGAGGTATCCGGCAGCGGTTCCGGCTCCGGCATATATTCCCGGATAGGCGGCAGCTTGCTGAGCATTTCGGCGCAGCGTCTGATCAGCGCGTCGGTACCATGGGCAATCGCGGCCATCAGCGGGAAAAATTCATAGCCGCGCACCGCCATCTCCTTGGCAAACGCCTCCACCGCCTTGTCGTCGGCCAGATCGCATTTATTGCCGGCGACCAGCATCGGGCGCGCGGCAAGCTCCGGATTATACGCCTTCAGCTCACGGTTGATAATTTCAAAATCCTCCAGCGGATCCCTGCCCTCGCTGCCGGAAACATCCACCACATGCACCAGCAGGCGGCAGCGGTCCACATGACGCAGGAATTCATGTCCCAGGCCCACGCCCTCGCTCGCTCCTTCGATCACGCCCGGGATGTCCGCCATGACAAACGAGGCGCCCTCCGCCACGCGGACAACGCCGAGCACCGGGGTGATGGTGGTGAAATGGTAGTTGGCAATCTCCGGCTTGGCCTCGCTGACCACCGAAATGAGGGTGGATTTGCCGACATTCGGGAACCCAACCAGCCCGACATCCGCGAGCAATTTAAGTTCCAGCCGCAGCTCATAGGCCTCACCCGGCGTGCCCGGCTTGGCAAACCGCGGCACCTGACGGGTGGCGGTGGCAAAATGACTGTTGCCCCAGCCGCCGCGGCCGCCTTTGGCGGCGACAAACGGCTCATCCGACGACATATCGGCCATCAGCCGGCCGGTTGCATTGTCATAAATTAACGTCCCGCGCGGCACCGGGATTACACAGTCCGCACCCGAACGGCCGGAACAGCGCTTCGCCCCGCCGTTCAGCCCGCTTTCCGCCGCAAATTTACGGCGATAGCGGAAATCGGACAGCGTATTGGCGCCATCCTGCGCGACAAACACGATGTTGCCGCCGCGGCCGCCATCGCCGCCGTCCGGGCCGCCCGCCGCCACGTATTTTTCCCGGTGAAACGATACAGCACCGTTCCCGCCGCTGCCGGCACGAACCTGTATCACCGCGGTATCCACAAACATGGGAGTCTCCCCTTTCTGCGGGCAACCTCCCGCACACAGCAATTGATTTTTTCGGTTATAGCATACGGCAAAAGCCGCCGAAAAGTCAAGTTTTTCCGATTGGCCGCGTGATTATGCCGGACACCGACAAAAAACGCCCCTGCCGCATGTGCGGCAGGGGCGTCAGCCTGACATTCGATTCGGCGCCGCTTACTGCTCGACAGCGTAAACGCTGACGCGCTTGCGGTCCTTGCCGACCCGCTCAAAGCGCACGGTTCCGTCCGCCTTGGCATACAGCGTATCGTCGGAACCGATACCGACGTTCTCGCCGGGATGGATATGGGTTCCGCGCTGACGCACGAGGATGTTGCCCGCGAGCACGAACTGGCCGTCCGCGCGCTTGACGCCCAGACGCTTGGATTCGGAATCACGGCCGTTTTTGGTGGAGCCGACGCCCTTCTTGTGAGCGAACAGCTGCAGATTTATTTTCAGCATGAGATTACACCTCCGTCAATTCGATCGTAATGTGTTTCGGATACATTTCCCGAAGCTCCTGCATATGCAGCCGGAACCCTTCGAGGATATCGACACAGCGCTCCGCTTCCCGGTCGGAAAGCCGAACCGCCATACACCCATCCGCTGTCTCGATGTCGGGATGACATCCGCAGACCTCGGTGATGGTATTGGCTGTCATATACGCCGCCGATGACACCGCCGCGCAGACAAGATTCTGTCCCGCTTCGGCGCTTCCGGCATGCCCGGTGAGGAGAAAACCGCACAGGCGGCCGTTCCTTTGCAGGAACTTACTGCGCGTCATTTTCCGCAGCCGCGGTCTCCGCCGCAGCCTTCGCGCGGGTCGCTCTGGCGTGGATCGCGCCAATCTGCACCTTGGTATAGGGCTGACGATGGCCGAGCTTGCGCTGGCTGCCCTTCTTGGGACGATAGGTGAAGACGGTGATCTTCTTGCCTTTGCCATTCTTGACAACCTGAGCTTCCACCGAAGCGCCCTTGATATACGGCGCGCCGACCTTCAGCTCCTTGTCGTTGTGCAGTGCAACGACCTTGTCAAAGGTGACGGAGGTTTCTTCAGCCGCATCCAGCTTTTCGATGAACAGAACGTCGCCGCTCTCCACCTTGTACTGCTTGCCGCCGGTTTCGATAATTGCGTACATTTTGACAGGCACCTGCCTTTTCCTTAAGACTCGCTGATCCCCAGGCGGGACGGCAAAACCGTCCGCTTTATCCATGCCCGGATCATGCGGCAACCGCTATTTTATCATGCTGACGCACGCTTGTCAACCGTTTACGTGTTTTTTCTCCGCTTTTTCTTGTGGGAAAAGGCCGCTGAAGAAACATTGCCCCGGTATCCGGCAAATCCGTGCTGCCGACTTATCGGCAGACATACTTTGCGGCATGTTTGGCCGCGCGGCCAAAATCAGCACCACATCATACGGTTGCCCGCGGCCACTTACTTTTGGCCAAAGCGCCAAAAGTAGGCAAAAGCGCTTTTGTTCCCCGGCGCCAAGCGAAAAACGCATAGGCGTTTTTCGACAGCACCGAATTCATTGAGGGCGAATTTGTTTCTCCTCATGCGGCAGGAGAGCGGGAGATGCGTTTCCCCGCTGACACCAGCGGCAGCGGTATCCTCCGGCGTCGGCCGGCCTATATCAAATGGATAGGGCATAGACAGAACGTCTCATAATTATCGCATTGCGATAGGACGCAAAAGTCCGTGGCCGGCCAGCCGGGAATTCCCGCTCAACTTGAACCGCGGCGTGACAGCCGCGAGCAGTTAAGCGGAATAAAGCAACTTTTGCGTCCTTTTGTTTGCTTACAAAAGGACGTAGCTGCCTAGTATCGGGCAAAATGATGTTGTCAATGGTTTGGCAGCCAAACATTCCACAGCCCGCGCCGCGTTTGGCCGCGCGGCCAGAATCGGCACCACATCACGCGGGTGCCCGGCGCAAGTAATCGCCGGACACGAAAAGCCGAAGGCCTGACGGCCTTCGGCTTTCTTCTGCATATGTTCCCAGACGTTTTCCGGGCAAAGCCGCTTTTTACAGCAGCGCGGCGAGGCGCTCAGCCACCGCGTCAAGGAATTCCAGCGAATTGACCGCCTTTTTCTCCGGCAGGGTGGACAGCAGCGCGAGATCCTTGGTCATCACGCCGCCCTCGATGGTGCCGATGGTCGCCTGCTCGAGCTTGTAGGCGAACGCCTCCAGCTCCGGCAGGCCGTCCAGCTGCGCGCGCTTGCGCAGCGCGCCCGACCACGCAAAGATGGTCGCCACTGAGTTGGTAGAGGTTTCCTCTCCCTTGAGATGCCGGTAATAGTGCCGGGTGACGGTGCCGTGCGCCGCCTCGTATTCATACTTGCCGTCGGGCGAGACGAGCACACTGGTCATCATCGCCAGCGAACCGAACGCGGTCGCGACCATATCGCTCATCACGTCACCGTCGTAGTTCTTGCACGCCCAGATAAAGCCGCCCTCCGACCGGATCACCCGCGCGACCGCATCGTCGATCAGAGTATAGAAATAGGTGATACCAGCCGCCTCAAAGGCCGCCTTGAATTCATTTTCGTAAATTTCGGCAAAAATATCCTTGAACCGGTGGTCGTAGGTCTTGGAGATGGTATCCTTGGTGGAAAACCACAGATCCTGCTTGATGGACAGCGCATAGTTGAAGCACGCGCGCGCAAAACTCGAGATCGAGGCGTCGGTATTGTGCATACCCATGACCACGCCGCCGCCCTGGAAATCGTGAATCAGCCGGCGGGTCTCGGTGCCGTCGGGTGCGGTCAGCACCAGCTCCGCTTTGGCGGCCGCGGGGGTATACATCTCGGTATTCTTATAGATATCGCCGTACGCGTGACGGGCGATGGTGATCGGTTTTTTCCAGGTGGATACGCTCGGCGCGATCCCTTTGACCACCACCGGTGCGCGGAAAACGGTGCCGTCGAGCATCGCGCGGATGGTGCCGTTCGGGCTTTTCCACATCTGCTTGAGGCCGTATTCCTCCACCCGCTGCGCGTTGGGGGTGATGGTGGCACACTTGACGCCGACACCGTACTTTTTGATCGCCTCAGCTGCTTCCACGGTTACCTGATCGTCGGTTTCGTCACGGTGGCGCAGGCCGAGATCGTAATATTCACATTTCAGCTCCACAAACGGGGTCAGCAGCTTTTCCTTGATCGCTTCCCACAGAATGCGGGTCATTTCATCGCCGTCCATCTCCACGAGCGGCGTTGTCATACGGATTTTTTCCATCGAAACCCTTCCTTTCCGGCTTGTACGCTATGATGAAACAGTATATCACACCCGCACGGCAGTTGGCAAGCGGCTCAGCCGTCGCTTTTTCCGGCAGTGCGGAAATCGATCGCCGCGCCGTATTCCCCGCCGCCAAACGGGCGGATTACCACCCCTGAAACGTTCTCCGGCAGCGCAAACAGCCGTGCTTTTGCGCTCAGCGGCACCGACGGGCATTCGGCATACAGCCACGCCTCCATCGCTTCCAGTCCGGCGCGGGAACCTGCTGCCGCCAGCTGCGTCTGCGCCTGTGCGGAGGAAAAATTCGCGTAATTTTCCTGCTCATCCACACCGGCAAAGCCGGCGAACGCCGCCGCTGCGGTTATCCCTGACGGCGTATACTCCGCGATGGCGATAGTGTAATTTCCGGTGCTCAGCGCCGAGCGCAGTCTGGCCTCCGGTACCGGCTCAAGTTCAAAATACAGCGACAGGTTTTTCTGCCATGACTGCACCACATCGAGCGCGATCGCACGGCTGTGCTCATCGTCCGCGCACAGTACCGTCAGCGCCGGCATGGCGTTAAGCTCCGCCTGCGCCAATCCCTCCTGAAGCCCGTCGCGCGCCGAGGCCGTGTCGGTACGTCCCGGCAGAGCGTTCGCTTCGGTGCGGTAGATCTCTCCGCCGCCGGTCACCGCATCCCCCGCGGCATAACCCAGCGCCTGTGTCTCCCCCGCCGCCGCAATCGTCCGGTTTAGGGTATCCCACTCGATGGCGTCGCGCAGCGCGCGGCGCACCGCCGCGCTCGACAGCGCCGCGTTATTATTGTTCAGCCACAGCATACGGGTGGTATCGTCGAGACGGACGAGGCGCATGCCCTCCTCTTCGGCGGCAGCAGCGTCCTCCGCCGCGATTTCTGCCGCATCGAGACTGCCGGCAGAAATCGCGGCCAAGGGATCTTCCGTCCCGCCGATGACATACCGCACCGCCGAAGGATAGATCTCCTGCGCACCGTAGTAGTGTTCATTTTTGATCATCAGCAACGACTTGCCGTGGTTCCATACGTCCAGCGCAAACGGACCGTTGCTGATCAGATTTTCCGCCTCCAGGCCATAGCGGCCGCCGGTGGCGGTAAAAAAATCCTCCCGGCAGGGCATGAAGGGCACCGAAGCCAGCCGGGTCAAAAAACTGTCGTCCGGCGCTTCCAGCGTGATGACCAGCGTCTTGTCGTCCGCAGCGGTCACCCCGAGCGAGGACAGCGGCGCACCGTCCTGATGAATCTGCCGGGCACCCGCGATGCTGTAAGTCTCCCCGGCGAGCGGTGATTTGGTTGCCGGATCCGCCGCGCGCCGGAAGCCGTACACAAAATCCTGCGCACATACCGGCTGCTCGTCGCTCCACTTGCTGTCCCGCAGCGTAAAAGTATACGTCAGGCCGTCGGGCGACACCGTCCATTCGGCCGCACCCGGTACCGGCTGTCCCTGCGCATCCAGGCGGGTCAGCCCCTCGAAAAGCGCCGTAATCACCGTTGCCGACGCGCTGTCCGATGCCACCTGCGGGTCCAGCTGCCGCGGTTCAGCCGACAGGGGGAAGCGAAAGCCCTTGCCCATGACAGTATCCTTTTTGCACCCGGGCAGCAGCAGGCACGCCGCCAGCATAAGGCAGGCTGCCACCGTCAGCGCCGCGCGCCGCAGCCGGTTCATATGCCGTTTCCCCCTTTCGAAAATTTCAGGCCGGGCCATCACCGCTTTTCGACAACCTCGCCGCGTTTTTTATAGATGCTGCCTGCCGGCACGAAGCCGCGCACCGCCGACAGCGGATAAATCTGACTGTGCGCACCGACGACAGTGCCGGGATTGAGCACGCTGCCGCAGCCGACTTCCACCTCGTCGCCGAGCATCGCCCCGAACTTTTTCAGTCCGCTCTCCAGCCGTCCGCCGTCCGCCGACACGGTCACGAGGGTTTTGTCGCTCTTGACGTTGGAGGTGATGGAGCCCGCGCCCATATGCGCCTTGAAGCCGAGTACCGAATCACCCACATAGTTGTAATGCGGCACCTGCACCTTATCAAACAGGATCACGTTTTTCAGCTCGGTGGAGTTGCCGACCACCGCACCGGCACCGACAATCGCGTTGCCGCGGATAAACGCACAGTGGCGGATCTCTGCCTCCGGGCCGATGATCACATCGTCGCCGATAAATGCGGTCTGCGCGACCTTAGCCGTTTTATGGATCCATACCGTTTCCCGCGGATGATCGTATTCCTCCGCCGGCAGCGCCGCACCCGCACGGGCGATAAAGGCGTGAATGCCGGCGAGCGCTTCCCACGGATACACCGTTTCCGCCAGCAGCGGCGCGGCGATAGTATGGCTCAAATCATACAGGTTTTTGGTCTGCAGCGCTTCGTACATACAAAATCTCTCCTTACATCCATTTCCGCAAAGCCGCCGGATTATGCGGTCCGGGCAGCAGCTGCGGCGTCTTTACTTAATTTACCACCTGTCGGCCGCACTGGCAAGGTTTTTTTCGGTTTTGCCGCAGCATAGGGATAAGATAAGCACGACCCCGATCTTATTGCCAATTCGATGGGAGGTTTTTGCTTTGCGGAAAATAACAGCGGCCGTGCTGCTTGTCCTGCTGCTAATGCTGCCTGGCTGTATTTTACAAGACAAGCCGTCTCCCTTTACGGCCTGTCGTGTAACGCTGGAAAGCAGCGATTTTACACTGCCGACAGCGGCCAATGAACTGCTGACCGCGTATTTCGCCTGCCGCGGGAACAGTTTCGGTGCGGCCGAAGGCGCGCTCGGGTCGGACGCACTGGAGGCGCTGTGCGCCGCCGAGGCGGTAAAGGACGCGGAACAGCAGCGTGTCCTTCGCCTGCAGGAGCTGCGCCGGGACTGGAAATGCCGGTTTTCCGGCGCGGCGGTCTCACTCCGTCTGGACGCGGTGCGGCAGCAGGTGGATGGATATATACTAAATGTATACGAATATGCCTATTTCTACAACTGGTATCCTGGTTACACCTCACCCGAGAGCGCCGACCTGTCGGGATACGGGGTGTGGCATGTGCTGCATTTCGCGCAAAACGGCGGGGTGTGGCAAATCACGCGTGACACCTATTACGAGGGACGGCCGACGCAGGCGGGCGGGGGTGGCTGGGCGGACGACCCGTTGTACCGCGCCTATGCGGGCGAGGTAAGCCTTCCGCCGCAGCCAATTACCGGCACGCCGCCACAGTTGAAAGATAACTCCCCAAAGTATATAGAACAATTTAATATACAATTTGTTTTGGATTATACGGACCGCTGGGCACCCTCACGCAATCCCGTGTACCGGGATTATACGCCGGTCGGCGGAAATTGTGCCAACTTCGCGTCGCAGGCGCTGGCGGCGGGCGGGCTGCCACAGGACGATGTGTGGTACTGCGCCGACGGGCAGGGCAGTGCCGCGTGGATTTCCTCCACGCGGCTGTACCGGTATTTGACCGAAACGGCGAATTGCGGGAAAGGGGTGGCGGTGCTGCGACAGAAAGACCCTGCAGGACGCACGCTGTCGCTCGCCGGAAAGGCCCAAAAGGCCGAGACGGTGCTGCTGCCGGGCAGCCCGGTGTTTTACCGCTGGGGCGGCGGCTATATCGGGGACAACCGCTGGAGCCATACGGCGATATGCGTGGGGACACTCGGCGACGGCACGCCGGCAGTAAACTGCCATACGGGGGATAAATACCATTTTAAATGGAATTACGGCGGCCGGGATTGCGATTACGGCACGGTACAGATGACGGAATACAAGTAAATCTCACAAATTGTGATTGTTATTTTACATCTCAGCTAAGCAGACGCGCATTCCCGGCGTCGGCCGGCCTATCTCCAGCAGATAGACTCCAGACAGAAATGCCCCATCATTATCGCGCTTCGATAGGACGGGAAAATCTGAGGCCGGCCAGCCGGGGAGATTTTGCTCAAGCCGAACCGCGGCGTCGAAATTATCGGCAGATAATTTCGCTTGCCGCGAGAACACGAGTGGAATAAGCAACTTTTGCGTCCTTTTGTTTGCTGACAAAAGGACGTGGCTGCCTGGCATCGGGCAAAAGGGTGCTGACGATGGTTCGGCAGACAAACCATCCCTTAGCCTGTGGCGTGGTTTGGCCGCGAGGACAAAAACTGCACCCATTCACGCGGGTGACCGCGGCCACTGCCTTTTTTCGGCGTGAAAAAGGCAGCAAAACACGCTGTTCCCCGGCGCCAAACGGGCTACGCCTTACGGCGTCCCCGACGGCGCCGAACCGGTTGAGGGGAAATTTGTTTCTCCTCATGTGGCCGGGGTGCGGGAGAATGGTTTTTATGCTGACGCGAGCGGCGGGCGCATACCTCCGGCCTGGGCCGATCTATCCTCACCAGATAGTGCCCGGACAGAATGTTCCATATATACCGTTATGCGGTAGGACGCGAAAGCCCGAGGCCAGCCGGAGATTTGCTGTTCATGCGAACCGCGGCGTGGAAATCGCTTGCGATTTCGTTTGCCGCGAGAACACAAGTGGGAAAAGCAATTTTTGCGTCCTTTTGTTTGCTGACAAAAGGACGTGGCTGCCCGGTATTCGGCAAAAGGGTGCTGACGATGCGCCGGCAGACAAACTATCAAATATTTTTAGCTGTCACCGCGTTTCGCCGGGGATAAAACTAAATTTTACATCCATTTAAATGTAAAAAATTGACAATTTATAACTACGTGTTATATTTTCTAAATGTAGCGTACTACTTTTCCTTATCCACAGCCGATCGATCTGACATTTTTCGTTAAAATCGAGTGTAAAAGGAGAACAAAAAATGATCGACGCGTTGTTTCATACTTTTTATGACTGCATGATGACTCAGGAAGAGATTCGCAGTCAAAACCACATGTGTGATGCCTTTACAACAGTCGCAGAAGAACACCTGTCCCGAAAAGACTATTTTGCTTTTGAAGACAAAGTACTGGCTTACACCAGTGCGGTTGAAAAATGTGCCTTCAAAAAAGGTTTTCAGTTGGCTGTGGCACTCTTCACCGCAAAATAGCGTATAATCCGGCGTCCCGCCCGGCATACTAACGCCGAATGCCAAGCGAAAGGACGCCGATGCTTATGAACACCTCCGCTTTTGCTGTCACCGGCCCGGGACAATTCCACATCCGCACCTTCGACACCGCACAGACCGGCGGCTGGCGGGACAAAAAACAGGCCGAAGAACAGCTGCGCCGCAACGTCAAACGCATGGCCGCCCTTCAGGACCGGTTTTATGCACAGGACCGCGAAGCGCTGCTGCTGATCTTTCAGGCGATGGACTCCGCCGGCAAAGACGGAGCAATCAAGCATGTGATGAGCGGCCTGAACCCGCAGGGGGTACAGGTCAGCAGCTTCAAGCAGCCGTCCGCCGAGGATCTCGAGCACGATTACCTTTGGCGGGTCAATCGCCGTCTGCCGGAGCGCGGCAACATCGGGATCTTTAACCGTTCTTATTACGAAGAGGTACTCGTCGCCCGGGTGCATGACCTGCCGTTTGCCCAAAAGCTGCCCGCACGTTGTCTCGACGACGGCCTGTGGGAACGCCGCTACCGCCAGCTGCGGGACTACGAGCGTTACCTGACCGAAAACGGCACCACCGTCATCAAATTTTTTCTGCACATCTCCAAAGAGGAACAACGCAGGCGCTTTCTCGCCCGTATCGAGGATAAGGCGAAAAACTGGAAGTTTTCCGCCTCCGACATCGCGGAGCGCGCCCACTGGGACGCCTACATGCGCGCCTATCAGCAGGCCATCGACGCTACCGCGGTTCCCGACGCCCCCTGGTATGTGGTCCCGGCGGACAAAAAATGGTTTGCCCGGCTGCTGATTTCCGAAATCGTTGCCGACACCCTCGAACGGCTCGGCCCCGCCTATCCGCAGGTGGACGCCGACAAGAAAAAAGCCCTTGCCCGCTGCCGGCAGGAGCTTCTGGAAGAAGAGGAAAGCTGAAAAAGCCTCCCCGGATGGGAGGCTTTTTCAGCACAGTTCAGGCATCCGCCTGCTCCGCTGTCTGTTCCGGCGATTTCTGCCCGCGCAGCCGGCCGATCAGGTCGCTGACAAAATTCGCGCCCCGGCTGGCAAAAATGCCGGTGAGCACCATGCCGATCCCCGGCACGCTGAACGGAACGCCCAAAGCGGCATACATATCCGCATTTGCCAGCACGCACAGCACGATGGAGATCACCATCGCACACAGCTGCACGACAGCGCATTTATAGCACTTATCGGTAAACGCTTTGATAATGCTTTTGGTGTATTCGATCAGCGCCTCCACGGTTACAGCCAGCATCAGTACCAGCACCAGCTTATCCACACGATCATCCCCCTTCTACCCGGTCTGGCGGAACCGAAAAGGTTCCTTTCCAGTGTATGTCCGCGGCAGCAATCCGGCCCCATTTCTCCAGAAAGCCGGCTCGCCTCGTGCACTTTTTCGCGTTTGGTCAATATGGCATTGTACTTCTCTTCAACCGACTGGCCGAGACAGGTGAACTCCATCCGTTTTCTCCTCTTTCCGTCCCTTTCGCTGCGCGGCCGTTTGACCGATGGCTTACCGCTCCTATTCCGCTGTTGCTTTTAATCAACAAACATGGTATACTAAAAAGTAGGCTCTTTTTAGTAGTATTTATTTTTTCATTGCCTGTTTCTCTTTTATGATGATTTTAGCAAACTATCAAGGCTGACTTCTTTGGAAAACAAAGCCGATTTTGGGGAGGAAATCGCGATGTTTTATGATCTGTTCATCGCTCTGTGCCGGGAAAAGGGCATCTGCCCGTCGAGGGCGGTGGAGGCCATCGGCATGAACCGTGCAAGCGCGGTCAAATGGAAAAACGGGACGGTGCCTGGCGGCGCGACGCTGCACAAGCTGGCGGAGTATTTCGGGGTGTCGGTGGATTATCTGCTGGGCAATGAAACAGCGGCGGATGACCGCGGCGAAGTCGTACGGTTGGATGCGGACAGCCTGGAAATCCTGCACGCCGTGCGGGAGAGGCCGGACATGAAGATCCTCTTCTCGGTTTCCAAAAATGTGACGCCGGAGGATCTGGCCAAGGCAATCCGCATCGTGGAGGCTCTCAAGGAGTCAGATGAAGGTTGACGGCAAAAATTCTCCTGAGCCGACACTTCCCTACGGCCGGAGGATAACCGGTGTTTTTTACAGAAAAAGCGTACCCGGACATCCGGGTGCGCTTTTTGTTTTGCCGTATTGGCATATAGCCAAAATCACCATTTTAGAATATTTGTGATACAAATTTCTATTGACCGCGCCGACCATATTGTTACAATAAATTTACGGGAGGCACCGGATCAAAGCGGCAGACGCTTTCCTGTGCGAAGAAAAGTGCATCTTGGCCCGTTTTCCCCCTTTCCTCCCGCGATTTTTATTCCCGCCGGGTGCAGGACGCCGCCCGGTTATCTGTCCGGCATCGTCAGGTAAATGCCGGACGAGGCGGTAAACACGGCGGTGCCGCCTGACAGGAAAAACCACTGTACATAAGGCTGATCATGCCTTACGAAAGGATCGGTAACCATGAAAAAAGCATTAGCCTGCCTGCTCGCGGCGCTGCTGGTCTGCTGCTGTCTGTCCGGCTGCAACGGAAAGCCGGACGACCCCTCCGCTTCCGCGTCGTCCCCGGTGGACTCCGCATCCTCTGCGGAACCCGGCGGGCCGGAGGATCCTTCTTCCGGAACGGGCACACCGGGCGTGCCGGGAGAGCCGGATTCCCCCAGCGATACCCCGCAAACGCCCAATTCGCCGGACACCTCCTCCGCTCCCAACCCATCGGTTCCGGACAATTCCTCTAATCCCCCTTCCCCCTCCAGTCCCGAGGCTTCCTCCCCGTCTGTCCCTGCTCCCGCCTTTGCGTTCAGCGCCGTAACTTATCCGGCTGACGCGGTCAAAACCCTGGCTGACCGCGGAATAAGTCAGACGGATTTTCTGCGCCGCGCAAGCGGCGGCTCTTATACCGGAAATGCCGGGTATTCGGGTTCCGGCATCATCCTTTCTCCATACTTTACGGTATCCATATCCGGCCGGGCAGTCCCGGCATACGGTACACTGACCTTTATCGGCAGCAGCCAGAGCGGGGCCATCCATTCCTATTCCATGATCAACGTCAACCGTGACACTTTTTCCCTGTCGGTCGAGCTGACCGCCAGCGGATTTACCCCCGCCAAGGCCGTTGTATTGCCCGCCTCACTCGGTGTGACGCCGCGGGTACAGGGTGGTAAAACATCGGCCACCATAACCACCTGCGGCACTTACACCTTCCTGTTCAACGACGGGGATCAGGAACACGCCTATACCCTGTTTGTCCGCAGGCAGACCGATGAGGATGCCGAAATCCGCCAATATCAGCAGCAGTACGGTGCCAGCAAAGTAAAGGTTTTTGAACCGGGCGTCCATTATGTGGACAATCTGAGCATCCCGTCAGACGATTATACGATCTACCTGAAAGCCGGCGCTCTGCTGATTGCCAATCACAAATACGATATCGATTCGGATGCCGACAATTCTTCCCACAGGGAATCGGGCTCTATTTTCGGTAACCGCCATCCGTTCATTTCCTGCCAGAGCAAAAAAAATATCCGCGTCATTGGGCAGGGCACCATCGATCTCTCTCAGCTCGACTGGCATGAGCGCAATGGCATTGTATTTATGTACACACGGCAGGTCACCATAAGCGGGATTACGCTGGTCAACTGCCCCGAATGGTCACTGCTCCAATACCGGTGCACCAACGTCAACATCGACCAGGTAGCTGTCTTCGGCTACAAAACCAACAGCGACGGCTTTGCCATCGCCAATTCCCAGACGGTGCGGGTAACCAACTGCTTTGCCCGCAGCGGCGACGATCTGTTTGAGGTGAAAACCCTCGGCGGCGATGCGCAGGCGATCTGCAAGGATGTGATCTTCGACAACTGCATCGCCTGGAATGGCAAGGCTCGCTGCTTTGGGATCACCGGCGAAGTAAACAAGGATATCTCGGACATCACCTTCCGCAACAGCGCCATCCTTTACCGGGACGCCACCTGGGACAATGACCGCATCGGCGGCCTGGTTATCATACCGGAGCAGGGCGGCGGCAATATCCGGAACGTCACCTTTGAAAATATCGAAATCTACCGGGATACCGGCCGGGCCATAAACGTGACCGTTTACAGCCCCGCCGTCACCAACTGCACAATCGAAGGGGTGGTTTTCCGTAACATCACCTGTTCATCCGCTATGCTGTCGCAGCTGAAGAGCGGCAGCGGTTCGGGCAACCGCATTGCCGTCTCCTTCCAGAACGTAGTGGTCAACGGCACCCGGGTGACAACAGCAAACAGCTCGTCCTATCTCACAAAGGACGCCAATAGCAGCCTGACCGTATCCTGAAACTTCCCCTAATCAAAGAAACCGCACGCCCCGCAAAGCGGGGCGTGCGGTTTCTTGTGCTGCCGGTCAGACACCGTACAGCAGATCTGCATAGGTCGGGAACGGCCAGGCCTCCCCAGCCGTCAGGCTTTCCGCCTCGTCGGCCGCTACGCGGACAGCCGCCATATCGGTGAGCACCGTATCTTTATAGAACAGAGCCTGTTCGGCAGCATCGCCGCGCGTTTCAGCACCGGCGAGATCTTCCTGGAGCTGCTCCACCGCATGATAAAGCGTACCCGCACAGGCGGACAGCTTTTTGGCGGTGCCCTCCTCGTAGTCGCAGGCGATATCCGGGGAAAGCCTCTTCTTTTCCAGCGCAGAGGCGGTCAGCTCCCGCGTATACGCTGTGACCGCCGGCAGAATCTGCCGCCGCGCCATATCGGTCATAGTCAGCGCCTCAATCCGCAGTTTTTTCGCGTAGTTCTCCATCAGGATTTCATAACGCGAATGCAGCTCGGCTTCGGTGAAAATCCCATGCCGGGTGAACAGCTTCACGTTCTTGTCAGCGACAAAATACGGCAGGGCGTCGGCGGTGGTGCGCAGATTGAGCAGCCCGCGGCGCTGCGCCTCCTCCACCCATTCCGGCGCGTAGTTGTTGCCGTTGAAGATGATCCGCTTATGTTCGGCAATCGTGGTCCGGATCAGCTCCTGCAAAGTGGCTCCGAAATCCTCCGCCTGCTCAAGCACATCCGCGAAAACAGACAGTTCCTCGGCCACGATGGTGTTGAGGATGATATTCGGCCCAGCGATGGACAGGTCAGAACCGAGCATCCGGAATTCAAACTTGTTGCCGGTGAAGGCAAACGGCGAGGTGCGGTTGCGGTCGGTGGTGTCCTTGGGAAACCGCGGCAGGATATGCACCCCGACCTTCATGACCTCCTTGTCCTTCTGGCTGTACGCCGTGCCGGTCTCGATCGCCTGAAGGATCCCGGTGAGGTCGTCCCCCAGAAACATGGACACGATGGCCGGCGGCGCTTCGTTCGCGCCGAGCCGGTGGTCGTTGCCCGCACTCGCTACCGATACCCGCAGCAGATCCTGATATTCGTCCACCGCTTTAATAACCGCTGTTAAGAATAACAAAAACTGTGCGTTTTCCTGTGGGGAATCCCCCGGCTCGAGCAGGTTGACACCGGTATTGGTGGAAATCGACCAGTTGTTGTGCTTACCGCTGCCGTTGATTCCCTCGAACGGCTTTTCGTGCAGCAGGCAGGCGAGTCCGTGCCGCTGGGCGACCTTCTTCATCGTTTCCATGGTCAGCTGGTTGTGGTCGGTGCCCATGTTGGTATCGGTAAACACCGGCGCCAGCTCATGCTGCGCGGGTGCCACCTCGTTGTGCTTGGTCTTGGCAAAGATACCCAGCTTCCACAGCTCGCTGTCGAGATCTGCCATAAACGCGGCCACGCGCGGCTTGATGGTGCCGAAATAATGATCCTCCAGCTCCTGCCCCTTGGGCGGTCTGGCGCCGAACAGCGTGCGTCCGCAGAGCATCAGGTCCTCCCGCTGCCGGTACAGCTTTTCGTCCACCAGAAAATATTCCTGCTCCGGGCCGACCGTCGTGCTCACGCGGGTGACCTCGGTATTGCCGAACAGCCGCAGAATCCGCAGCGCCTGCTTATTGATGACCTCCATTGACCGCAGCAGCGGGGTCTTTTTATCCAGCGCTTCGCCGCCGTAGGAGCAGAACACTGTCGGGATGCACAACGTATTATCCTTAATAAAGGCATACGAGGAGGGATCCCACGCCGTATAGCCCCGCGCCTCAAAGGTGGCGCGCAGGCCGCCGGACGGAAAACTGGAGGCATCCGGCTCGCCCTTGACCAGCTCCTTGCCGCTGAATTCCATGATCACCGCGCTTTTGCCGTCCGGCGAAATGAAGCTGTCGTGCTTTTCCGCCGTGACGCCGGTCATCGGCTGGAACCAGTGGGTGAAGTGGGTCGCCCCCTTCTCCACCGCCCAGTCCTTCATCGCGTTCGCCACCACGCCGGCGATGTCCGGATCCAGGTGCTTGCCCAGCTCCATCGTCCTTTTCAGCGCCTTATACGTCTCCTTGGGCAGCCGCTCCCGCATCACACGGTCATTGAACACCATGCTGCCGAACAGCTCGGGGATTTTCTCCGCCGCCATGCCGCGTTCTTCCGTCATGCTTAACCGCTCCTTTCCTCCGCCCCCGCCGATACGGGGACAAAAAAGGCGCCGCGGAAAACTCCGCAGCGCCTTTGCTGTTTACATTCGCATTATACGCCCTCCACGCGCACTTGTCAACCCTATTTTTGCAAGTTTTTTTGAAAACATTTCAATTTCTACTTATAAAACCACTGAAAAAGCGTTTTTATCTTTTTTTATGAAATATATTGACTTTGATCCTGCACCGTGCTATACTATCAAGAAGAGAACAAAGGTGTTCGCTGAAGAGCCTTGCGGAGCGTTTTTCCGGGGAGGTTTTGCAGCGGACACCTTTTTTGCAGAGGGGGCAAGCGTCATGTACAAAGAAGGCGAGATCCGCATCCCGTCGGGCTGTGCAATATCCGGCCTGTTCTCCCGCTCGGGCGCGCGGGTAGACGGCGGGCGGATCGTCCGATCGATCGCCGTCATGCACGACCGGAGCAACGGGCTGGGCGGAGGCTTTGCCGGCTATGGGATATATCCTGAATATAAGGATTATTATGCTTTCCACGTCTTTTATGATGACACGGCCGCCAAACAGGAATGCGAAAAATTCCTGGAACGGCATTTCGATATCATCAATTTGTCAAAAATCCCTACCCGGAAGGTGCCGAGCATCACCGACGAGCCGCTGATCTGGCGGTATTTTGTCACTCCGCTGCCGCACAAGCTGTCCGACAGCCAGCTCGACGAGCGGGAATTCGTCGCACGCTGCGTCATCCGGGTCAACACGTATATTCCGGGCGCCTACATTTTCTCGAGCGGCAAAAACATGGGCGTATTCAAGGCGGTGGGCTATCCGGAGGATGTCGGCGTGTTCTATAAGCTGGACGAATACGCGGGCTACGGCTGGACAGCGCACGGGCGGTATCCGACCAATACCCCGGGATGGTGGGGCGGTGCGCATCCGTTTGCGCTGCTGGACGCCTCCATCGTGCATAACGGGGAAATTTCCTCCTACGACGCGAACCGCCGCTGGGTGGAAATGTACGGTTACAAGTGCACATTGCAGACCGATACGGAGGTCATCACCTATATTTTCGACTACCTCATGCGCAAACAGGGGCTGACGTTGGAAGAGGCGGCAAGCGTGGTCGCAGCACCGTTCTGGGATACCATCGCGCGGCAGTCTCCGGAAAAGCAGGCAGAGCTCACCTACCTGCGGGATACCTTTGCCCCGCTGCTGATTACCGGGCCGTTTTCCATCCTGCTGGCCTTCGATGGTGGGATGATGGCGCTCAACGACCGGCTGAAGTTGCGGTCGATGGTGGTGGCGGAAAAGGGCGATATGTTTTATGCCGCGAGCGAGGAATGCGCGATACGGGTCATCGAGCCGCAGCTCGACCGGATACGGGCTCCCCGCGGCGGCGAGCCGGTGATCGTCCGGCTGCGGCAGCAGGAAGGGGAGGATGCATGATGCCGGTCAATTTTTTTGCCCCGGAATTTGAGGTCGTGCGGGATAACGCCCGCTGCACCGTCTGCCGGATCTGCGAGCGGCAGTGCGCCAACAGTGTGCATGCGTTCGAGCCCGAAACCGGCCGGATGACCGCCGACAACGCCCGGTGCGTGGCCTGCCACCGCTGCGTGGCGCTGTGTCCAGCTGGTGCGCTGAAAATCGTTAAATCTGACCACACCTTCCGTCCGAACGCCAACTGGACCGACGACAGCATCCAGCAGATCTACCGCCAGTCCGAAACCGGCGGCGTGCTGCTCTCCTCGATGGGGACGCCGCAGGCTTATCCCGTCTACTGGGATAAACTTTTGCTCAACGCTTCGCAGGTGACCAACCCGCCGATCGACCCGCTGCGCGAGCCGATGGAGACGCGGACTTACCTCGGCAAAAAGCCACAGCGCATCGAGCGGGACGAAAACGGCCGTATCTGCGACAACCGGACGCCGCGGCTGGAACTCAGCACCCCGATCCTGTTTTCCGCCATGAGCTACGGCTCGATCAGCTATAACGCGCACGCGGCGCTCGCCAAGGCGGCGCAGGCGCTCGGCATTTACTACAACACCGGCGAGGGCGGCCTGCATCCGGATTTCTACCCTTATGGCGCGAACACCATCGTGCAGGTGGCCTCCGGCCGTTTCGGCGTGCACCGGGATTATCTCGACGCCGGCGCCGCCATCGAGATCAAGATCGGCCAGGGCGCAAAGCCCGGCATCGGCGGGCATCTGCCGGGGGCCAAAATCGTCGCGGACGTGTCCCGTACACGCATGATTCCGGAAGGATCGGACGCGATATCCCCTGCCCCGCACCACGATATTTATTCGATTGAAGATCTCGGCCAGCTGGTGTACTCCCTCAAGGAGGCTACCGCCTACCGCAAGCCGGTGATCGTCAAGGTCGCGGCGGTGCACAACATCGCCGCCATTGCCAGCGGCATCGCCCGCAGCGGCGCGGATATCCTCGCGATCGACGGCTTCCGGGGCGGCACCGGAGCGGCGCCCACCCGCATTCGTGATAACATCGGCATTCCCATCGAGCTGGCTCTCGCCGCAGTGGATCAGCGGCTGCGGGAGGAGGGGATCCGCGGCGACATCGCTATCATCGCGGGCGGCAGCATCCGCTCGAGCGCGGATGTCGTCAAGGCGATTGCACTGGGGGCAGACGCGGTATACATCGGCACCGCTGCGCTGCTCGCGCTGGGCTGTCACCTGTGCCGCAGCTGCCATGCGGGAAAATGCAACTGGGGCATCGCCACCCAGCGGCCGGAGCTGGTCAAACGGCTCGATCCCGAAGCGGGCGCCGAGCGGCTGGTCAATCTGGTCAGCGCCTGGACGCACGAAATCAAGGAAATGATGGGCGGTATGGGGATTAACTCCATCGAGGCGCTGCGCGGCAACCGCCTGATGCTCCGGGGAATCGGTCTGACCGACCGGGAGCTTGCGGTGCTGGGCGTCCGGCATGCCGGCGAATGAGAAAATGCTTGAAAGACAGCGGCGGAAACGGGTATATTGAAAAAGGGACTGCCTTTGCTCCGCCGCTCCAAAGGAAGGGGCGCGATCATGGTTATTGACGCAAACGGCCTGCATTTCCAGGCGCTCAACCGGCAGATCCGCGAGACGGCCGATGCGCAAATCGTCATCGAGCACTGCTGCGGACAGCGGTATATCGCCAGCGGCCTGTCCGGGAAAACGATCGATATTCACGGCATACCCGGCAACGCGCTGGGCGCCTATCTGGACAGCGGCCGCATCTTTGTGCATGGCAACGCGCAGGATGCCGTCGGGGATACGATGAACGACGGCGAAATCTGCATCGACGGCATGGCGGGCGACGCGGCCGGCTATGCGATGCGGGGCGGCCGCATCCTCATCCGCGGCGACGTCGGCTACCGCGCCGGCATCCACATGAAGGCGTACCGGGATAAGCAGCCGGTGATGGTTATCGGCGGCGAGGCCGGCAGCTTTCTGGGGGAATATCAGGCGGGCGGGACCATCGTGGTACTCGGGCTGCACACCCCCGCCGGCCGCGCACCGGTGGGTAACTTTTGCGGCATGGGGATGCACGGCGGAAAAATCGTGCTGCGCTCCGCCGCCATGCCGGTGGATTTTTCCGAGCGGCTGCTCTCCCGGCGGGCGGAAGAAAAGGATCTGGCGGAACTCCGTCCCGCCCTCGACGCCTTCTGCGCGGCGTTCCGTGAGGATCCGGGCAGCATCATAAAGGCGGATTTTACCATCCTTACCCCCGACAGCCGCAATCCCTACAAGCAGCTTTACGCGGCAGAACAATAACCGGAAGGAGACGGTATCATGGATGCAACCACCACCGAAATCCTCAGTCTGGTCAGAGAGGAGGACGTCAAGTTCATCCGCCTGGCCTACTGCGACCTGTACGGCATCCAGAAAAATATGGCCATCATGGCCTCTCAGCTGCCGCGCGCCTTCGCGCAGGGCATCCCTTTCGACGCCTCGGCGGCCGCAGGGTTCTCGACCCCGGAGCATACCGATCTCTTCCTGGTGCCGGACGGCTCCACCGTCTCCATCCTGCCGTGGCGCCCGGTTCATGAACGGGTGATGCGGATGATGTGCGACATCAAAAACCCCGACGGCACCGATTTTTCCGATTATACCCGCAACCTGCTCAAGACCGCGATCGCGCGGGCGGCCGCCTGCGGTTATATCGTCAACGTGAGCACCGAGTGCGAGTTCTACCTGTTCAAAACCGACGCGGCCGGCGAGCCGACGATGACCCCGCACGACCGCGGCGGCTTCGACGATATCGCCCCGCTGGATAAGGGGGAAAACATCCGCCGGGAGATCTGCCTCGCCCTCGAGGAGATGGGGCTGCGGCCGGAATGCTCCCACCACGAGCGCGGCCCCGGCCAGCATGAGGTGGATTTCCGATACGCAGACGCGCTGAGTGCGGCGGATAATTTCATCACCTTCAAAATGGCGGTCAAGGCAATCGCCGCACAAAACGGCCTGTTCGCCTCCTTTATGCCCAAGCCGCTCGCCGACTGCGACGGCAACGGCCTGCACATCAACCTGTCGCTTTCGCAGGGCGGCAGGAATCTGTTTCGGCGCGGAGACAGCCATTCGCCGGTGGCCGAAAGCTTCATCGCCGGCATCCTCTCCCGCGCCGCGGACATGACCGCCCTGCTCAACCCCATCCCGAACTCGTACAGCCGGCTGGGCCGCTTCGACGCGCCGCGGTACGTCACCTGGTCCTACCAGAACCGCGCGCAGCTCATCCGCATCCCGCCTTCGGACGACGACCATGTGCGCATGGAACTGTGCTCGGCGGACGCCGCCGTCAACCCGTATCTCGCGTTTGCGCTACTCATCCACGCGGGACTGGACGGCATCGAAAACGGCGAAACGCTCGCCCCGCCCTGCTGCCGGGACCTGACCACCGGCGCGGACAGCGGAATCGAGCGGCTGCCGGAAACGCTGGACGCCGCGCTCGACCGGCTGGAGAAAAGCGAATTCATCCGCCGGGTCGTGCCTGCCTCCCTGCTCGGCCGCTTTCTGGCCGACAAGCGTGAGGAATGCCGGCAGACCGCCCGCGCCGCCGACCCGCACGCCCATGCGCTTGCCCGTTATTTTGAAGCGCTGTAAGCGCCCGGAAAAGGAGGAGAACCTATGGCACAGGTGCTGCTGGCCGCCGGCAACCCGAAAGCACAGGCGGCGTTTGCCACCCTGCTGGACGATATGGGCTGCACCCCGATTGTGCGCGCCGTGTCCGGGAAGGAAGCCCTGCGCGTATTGCAGGAGGAGAGCTTCTCTCTGGTGCTGATCGTCACGCCGCTGACCGATGGCAGCGGCGCCGAGGCGGCCCTGCGGGCGACACAGACCACTGCCGGCGTCCTCTTTGTATGCACGCCCGAGGGCTACGGCGCCGCGTGCGCCCGCCTGCAGGAGAGCGGCGTGTTTGTGTTCTCGACCGACATGGGACGGCGACTGTTTGAAAACGCGGTACGGCTGATGACCGCGGTGCATATCCGGCTCGCCGGCGCGGCCCCGCAGGCCGAACGCATGCAGCAGAAGCTGCAGGACATCCGCATCATCGACAAGGCCAAATGTCTCCTCATCCAGTACAGCGGCCTGACCGAGGAGGAGGCGCACCGCTACGTGGAAAAGCAGGCGATGGACCGGCGGCTGTCCCGCCGCCGCGTCGCGGAGGAAATTCTCGAGCAGTACGGCGGCTGATCCGCCGCCGAAATCGTGTCGTGTTCGAGCCTGCTTATCTTATTCATACCCCCGAAAGGAATGATTTGGCATGACCAAACAAATGGTAACCATCCGGCTGCAAAACGGCGAGGTGCTGCAGGGATATTCCTTTGGCGCACCGCTGGACGAGACAGTTGGTGAGGTGGTGTTCACCACCGCAATGACGGGCTATCTCGAAACGCTGTCCGACCCCAGCTATTACGGGCAGATCGTGGTGCAGACCTTCCCGCTCATCGGCAACTACGGCGTGATTCCCGCCGACCTCGAAAGCCGCCGGCTGTGGCCGAAGGCCTATATTGTCCGTGAATGGTGTCACTGTCCCTCCAATTTCCGCAGCGAAGGGGGCCTTGACACCTTTTTTAAAGCTAAAGGCCTGCCGGGTGTATACGGCGTGGACACCCGCCGCCTCACCCGGATCATCCGGGAGCACGGCACCATGAACGCCCTGCTGACCGCCGGACCGGCGCCCGCCGGCGAAGACAGCCTGCGGGCGCTGCGCGGCTACCGGGTACATGACGCCCTCGCCGGGGTGACCCGGACGGCTCCCGAAATCTTCGACGTCCCCGGCGCCGTGCGGCACGTGGTACTGTGGGATTTCGGCAGCAAGCAGAACATCATCCGGGAACTGAACAAACGCGGCTGCCGGGTGACGGCGGTGCCGGCGGGCACGACAGCGCAGGCAATCCTCGCGCTGCGCCCGGACGGGATCATGCTCTCGAACGGCCCCGGCGACCCAGCGGAGAACACCGCCGTCATCGGGGAACTGCGCCGGGTCAGCGAAGCGGGCGTACCGCTGTTCGGCATCTGCCTCGGGCATCAGCTGCTTGCCTTAGCGCGCGGCGGCAAAACCGAAAAGCTGCGCTACGGCCACCGCGGCGCCAATCAGCCGGTCCGGGACACTGCGTCCGGACGAGTATACATCACCAGCCAGAACCACGGCTACGCGGTGTGCACCAACGCCCTGCCGGACGGAGCCGACATCCGCTTTGAAAATCTCAACGACGGGACCTGCGAGGGCATCGATTACCGGGACATCCCGGCCTTTTCGGTACAGTTTCATCCGGAAGCCTGCGGCGGTCCGCTGGACACCCGGTTTTTATTCGACCGGTTCATCGACAATATGGAAAGGAAGGGCTGAATTATGCCGTTAAATCCTCAGCTGCACAAGGTTCTGGTAATCGGCTCCGGGCCGATTGTCATCGGGCAGGCGGCAGAATTTGACTATGCCGGCACCCAGGCTTGCCGCGCGCTCCGGGAAGAGGGGCTGGAGGTGGTGCTGATCAACTCCAACCCCGCCACCATCATGACCGACGGGGCGATGGCCGATCACGTATACATTGAGCCGCTCACCCTTGAGACGGTACGGCGGATCATTCAGAAGGAAAAGCCGGACGGCCTGCTGTCCACGCTGGGCGGTCAGACCGGACTGACCCTGTCGATGCAGCTCGCCCGGGAGGGTTTTTTGGCGGAAAACGGGGTGACGCTGCTCGGCGCCAACCTTGATGCCATCGACAAGGCCGAGGACCGGCAGATGTTCAAGGACACGATGGAGGCTATCGGCGAGCCGGTAATCCCCTCCGCGGTGGTGCAGACGGTGGAGGATGCGCTGGCCTTTGCGGAGGACGTCGGCTATCCGGTGATCGTGCGGCCGGCCTTCACCCTCGGCGGATCGGGCGGCGGCATCGCGGACGACGCGCACGCGCTGCGCGAGATCGCAGCCGCCGGACTACGGCTTTCCCCTATCACCCAGATCCTGGTGGAAAAAGGGATCGCGGGCTGGAAGGAAATCGAGTTCGAGGTCATGCGCGACGGCGCGGGCAACGCCATCACCGTGTGCTCGATGGAAAACTTCGATCCCGTCGGAGTGCACACCGGCGACTCCATCGTTATCGCACCGGCTGTTACCCTCGCGGACAGGGAATACCAGATGCTGCGCTCGGCGGCGCTGCACATCATCGAAGCGATGGGCATCGAGGGCGGCTGCAACTGCCAGTTCGCGCTGCATCCGGAAAGCTTCGACTACGCGGTCATCGAGGTCAATCCCCGCGTATCCCGCTCCTCCGCGCTCGCCTCCAAGGCGACCGGCTACCCGATTGCGCGGGTAGCCGCAAAAATCGCCATCGGCTTCACCCTCGACGAGATCCGTAACGAGGTCACCGGCAAAACCCGCGCCTGTTTTGAACCTGCCCTCGACTACGTGGTGGTCAAGCTGCCCAAGTGGCCGTTCGACAAGTTCGTGTACGCCCGCCGCCGCCTCGGCACCCAGATGAAAGCAACCGGCGAGGTGATGGCGATCGGGCAAAGCTTTGAGCAGGCGCTCATGAAAGCAGTGCGCGGCGCGGAAATCGGCTGCGCATCGCTGGAATTGCCGCACATTCGGGCGCTCGAAGACGGTGCGCTGCTCGACAAAATCGATGAGCAGGACGACGAGCGGCTGTTCGCGGTGTACGAGACGCTGCGCCGCGGCATATCGGTAGACGCACTGTATGCGCGTACGAAAATCGACCGCTGGTTCCTGCACAAGCTGCTGCACCTGGCCGATCTTGAGCGGCAGGCGGCGGCCGGGCCGATCGGAGAAGCGCTGTACCGCGAGCTGAAAACCTACGGCTTCCCGGACAAGGTGCTGGAGACTTTAAGCGGCGCGCCGCTGCCCGCGCATCGGCCGGCGTCCTATAAAATGGTGGACACCTGCGGGGCGGAATTTGCCGCCGAAACGCCGTATTTTTACGCCTGCTGCGACGAGGAGGACGAGGCGGCTCCCTTCATCCGCGAACACGCGCACGGGAAGGAGGCGGTGATCGTCTTCGGCTCCGGCCCGATCCGCATAGGCCAGGGCATTGAATTCGACTACGCGAGCGTGCACTGCGTCTGGGCTTTACAGAAGGCGGGCTATGCCGTGGTAATCGTCAACAACAACCCCGAAACGGTGTCCACCGATTTCAACACCGCCGACCGGCTGTATTTTGAGCCGCTGACGCCGGAGGACGTGCTGGACATCATCCGGGTGGAGAAACCGGTCGGTGCGGTGGTGGCCTTCGGCGGGCAGACGGCGATCAAGCTGACCAAATGCCTGACCGAAAACGGCGTGCCGATCCTGGGCACCCCGGCGGACAGCATCGACGCCGCCGAAGACCGCGGCCGGTTCGATGCACTGCTCGAATCCCTCGGCATCCGGCGCCCGCAGGGCGATACCGTTTTCACCGAGGAGCAGGCGCTCGAAACCGCGAACCGGCTGGGATATCCGGTGCTCATGCGGCCGTCCTACGTGCTGGGCGGGCAGAACATGATCATCGCCCATTCGGACGCGGATATCCGGGAATACATGCAGATCATCCTCTCCCACACAACGGAAAACGCCGTGCTCATCGACAAATACCTGATGGGCACCGAGCTGGAGGTAGACGCGATCTGCGACGGCGAGGACGTGCTGATCCCCGGCATCATGGAGCACATCGAGCGGGCCGGGGTGCATTCGGGCGATTCCATCGCGGTATATCCGGCCTGGAACGTCAGCCCGAAGCAGCGCGAGCAGCTGATCGATTACACGGCACAAATGGCAAAGGCACTGCACACAAAAGGCCTGATCAACGTACAGTATGTGATCTACGAGGGCGGCATCTACGTCATCGAGGTCAATCCCCGCTCCTCGCGCACCGTGCCGTACATCAGCAAGGTGACCGGGGTACCGATGGTGGAGCTGGCCACCCGGGTGATGTGCGGGGAGAAGCTGCGGGAGCTGGGGTACGGCACCGGGCTGTACCCGCAGCCGCCGTACTGGGCGGTGAAGGTACCGGTATTCAGCTTTGAGAAGCTGACCGACGTGGACGTGCAGCTCGGGCCGGAGATGAAATCCACCGGCGAGGTGCTCGGCATCGCAGGCACCCTCGAGGAAGCGCTGTACAAAGGGCTGGTCGCCGCGGGATACGAAATGAAAAAGCGCGGCGGCGTGCTGGTGACGGTGCGGGATACCGACAAGGCGGAGACGGTCGGGGTGATCCGTCAGTTCGCCGACCTCGGCTTCACGCTGTACGCCACCGCCGGCACCGCCGCGATCCTGCGGGAACAGGGTATGGCGGTCACGCCGGTGCACAAAATCCACCAGTCGCCGGACAACAACACCATGACCCTGCTCGAGAGCGGGAAGGTGGATTATATCCTCTCCACCTCGGCAAAGGGCCGGCTGCCGGCGCGGGACAGCGTCAAGCTGCGCCGCAAGGCGGTGGAGCTGGGCATCCCCTGCCTGACCTCGCTGGATACCGCCGCGGCGCTCGCGCGCAGCCTGAAATGCCGGTACAGCCAGGAGACCATCGAGCTCATCGACATCAACCGCATGCGGCATGACACCCGCCGGCTGCCGTTTGTCAAGATGCACGGCTGCGGCAACGATTATATCTATTTCGACTGCTTTTCCCAGACCATCGAGGAGCCGGGCGCGCTGAGCATCCGGCTGTCCCAGCCCCATTTCGGCATCGGCGCGGACGGCATCATCCTGATCGGTCCGTCCCCGGCGCCGGGGGCGGACGCGCAGATGCGCATCTTTAACCAGGACGGCACCGAGGGCAGAATGTGCGGCAACGGCATCCGCTGCGTAGGCAAATACCTGTACGACAGCGGTCGGGTGCGCAAAGACGAGATGCGCATCGCCACCAAGAGCGGGATTAAAACCCTGCGGGTGTTTGCGTCCGGCGGACGGGTGGAAAACGTTACGGTGGACATGGGCCCGGCGGCGTTTGCTCCGGCAGAAATCCCGGCGGCCGTTGAGGGCCTGCCGGAGGTGATCGACTACCCGCTTGAGGTGGGCGGTCGGGAATACCGCATCACCTGCGTATCGATGGGCAACCCGCACTGCGTGGTGTTCTGCCGGAATCTGGACACCCTCCCACTCGATAAAATCGGCCCGCTGTTTGAGCGGCACCCCCTGTTCCCGGAGCGGATAAACACCGAGTTCGTCGAGGTAATCGACCGCCGCACGGTGCGTATGCGGGTGTGGGAGCGCGGCAGCGGCGAAACAATGGCCTGCGGCACCGGCGCCTGCGCAAGCGCGGTGGCGGCGGTGCGGCGCGGCTTCTGCGACAAGGATGCGGACATCACCGTCCGGCTGCTCGGCGGTGATCTGCAGATCCGCTATACCGACGAAACAGTGTACATGACCGGCGAGGCCAAAACGGTGTTCACCGGCGAAATCGACGTCTGAGCACAGCACGAAAGGATGGGGAAAATGGCAGCGAAATATATTTTTGTCACCGGCGGCGTGGTGTCGGGACTGGGCAAGGGAATCACGGCGGCCTCGCTCGGCCGGCTGCTCAAGGCACGCGGCTTCAAGGTCGCGGCGCAGAAGCTCGACCCGTATATCAACATCGATCCCGGCACCATGAGCCCCTATCAGCACGGCGAGGTATTCGTCACCGAGGACGGCGCCGAAACCGACCTCGACCTCGGCCATTACGAGCGGTTCATCGACGAGGATCTCAACCAGTTTTCCAACCTGACCACCGGCAAGGTATACTGGAACGTGCTCAACAAGGAACGGCGCGGCGAATACCTCGGTGAGACGGTGCAGGTGATCCCGCATATTACCAACGAAATCAAGGCGTTCATCTACGCGGTGGGACAGAAGAGCGAGGCGGACATCATCCTCACCGAAATCGGCGGTACCACCGGCGACATCGAATCCCAGCCGTTCCTGGAGGCGATTCGACAGGTAGGACATGAGGCCGGACGGGACAATTGCCTGTTCATCCACGTGACGCTGGTGCCGTATCTGGAAAGCTCAAAGGAGCACAAATCCAAACCCACCCAGCACTCGGTCAAGGAACTGCAGTCGTTCGGCATCACGCCGGATATCATCGTCGCCCGCTGCAACCAGCCCATCGACAGCGCGGTGCTGGGAAAGATCGCGCTGTTCTGCAACGTCAAGCCTGACTGCGTGATCCAGAATCTCACCCTGCCGGTGCTGTATGAGGCGCCGCTGATGCTCGAAAAGGCGGGACTCGCGGACATCGTGATGCGGGAGCTGGCGCTCACCCCAAAAACCACGTGTGACCTGAACGGCTGGCAGCAAATGGTGGACGGCATCAAGGCCTGCCATGATACCGTGCGTATCGCGCTCGTCGGCAAATACGTCCAGCTTCACGATTCCTACCTGTCGGTAGCGGAATCGCTGCGCCACGGCGGCTGGCACAACGGCGTGCGGGTGGAGATCGACTGGGTGGACAGCGAGACGCTCACCCCGGAAAACGCGGCCGGACGGCTCGCCGGCGTACACGGCATCCTCATCCCCGGCGGCTTCGGCCCGCGCGGTATCGAAGGGATGATCGCCGCCGCGCAGTACGCCCGGGAAAACCGGGTACCGTATTTCGGTATATGCCTGGGGATGCAGATCGCGGCGATCGAATTCGCCCGGCATGTGCTTGGGCTGGCAGAAGCCAACTCGGGCGAATTCGCCCCGGACAGCCCCGACAGGGTGATCGACCTGATGCCGGATCAGCAGGGGAACCTGCCCAAGGGCGGCACCATGCGGCTGGGGGCGTATCCCTGTGCCGCGGCGCCGGGCACCCTGCTCGCGCGGGCCTACGGCGCGCCGCTGATCCGGGAGCGCCACCGCCACCGCTACGAGTTCAACAATGCCTACCGCGAGGCGTTCCACAACGGCGGCATGGTGTTTTCCGGCACCTCGCCGGACGGGCGGCTGGTGGAAGCCATAGAACTGCCGGAGCGTGATTTTTACGTCGGGGTGCAGTATCATCCGGAATTCAAAAGCCGGCCGAATAAGGCGCATCCGCTGTTCCGGGAGTTCCTTCGCGCCGCCAAAAAACGCATGACGACCGGCGGCTGACCCACTTTTCCCGAAAGGAAGGCGTTTTCGATGAAGATTAATACCAATTACCGTTCACTGGAGGAAAGCTACCTCTTCTCCCGCATTGCCGAGAAGGTGGCCGCCTATCAGGAAAAGCATCCGCAGGCGGATATTATCCGGCTGGGCATCGGCGACGTGACCCTGCCGCTGTCCACGCCGGTGGCGGATGCCCTGGAGGCCGGCGCTGCCGAGCAGGCGGATGCCGCGCATTTTCACGGCTACGGCCCGGAGCAGGGCTACCCCTTCCTGCGGGAGGCGATACGCGGCTACTATGCCGCCTTTGGCGTGGACATCGCCGCAGACGATATCTTTGTCAGCGACGGCGCAAAAAGCGATCTCGGCAACATCCTCGACCTGTTTGACACCGACAACACCGTCCTCATCCCCGACCCGGTCTATCCGGTCTACCGGGATACCAACCTCATGGCGGGACGGCGGATCGTGTATCTCGACGCCAACCGGGACAACGGCTTTCTGCCGCTGCCCGCCCCGACACAGCAGGCAGATATCCTCTATATCTGCTCGCCGAACAACCCGACCGGCGCCGCGTATAATCACGAACAGCTGCAGGCGTTTGTGGATTACGCCAACGCACAGGGGGCGGTGATCCTGTACGACGCCGCTTACGAGGCGTTTATCCGTGACCCGGCGCTGCCGCGCAGCATCTATGCGATCCCCGGCGCCGAAACCTGCGCCATCGAGTTCTGCTCGCTGTCCAAAACCGCCGGCTTTACCGGCACCCGCTGCGGCTACACCGTGGTACCGCACACCCTTGTACGCAGCGGCATGCCGCTGCGGCAGATGTGGCTGCGCCGGCAGACCACAAAATTCAACGGCGTATCCTATCCGGTGCAGCGGGCAGCCGCGGCGGTGTTCTCCCCTGAGGGTCTCGCCGCCTGCCGGAAAAACATCGCGGTCTATCAGGAAAACGCCCGGATGATCGGCGAAACCCTGCGCGAGCTTGGCGTCTGGTATGTCGGCGGGCAGAATTCGCCCTACATCTGGCTGCAATGTCCGCACGGCATGGCATCGTGGGACTTTTTCGACCGGCTTCTGGAAAAGGCACACATCGTCGGCACACCCGGCTGCGGCTTCGGCAAAAACGGCGAAGGCTTTTTCCGGCTGACCGGCTTCGGCGCGAACGACCGCACCCGGGAGGCAATGCGCCGCCTGCGGGAGGCATATACCGAATTACAAGTTTAACAATAAGTAGTTGCATAATTTTTTGGTATTGAAATAAACATCCCGGATAAGTCTCGACAATATGAATGTCTTATGAATAAAAACTTCATTTTTGCTTGACAAAGCCAAACGAATGCGCTATACTGGTAAGCGATAAAGGCAAAGGCGCCGTGAAAAATTTCACGGCGCCTTTGCCTTTTGGTTTCTCGATGAAAAAGGCCGCGGTGCGGGTTGCCGGCCGCGGAAGGAAACCCCGCCCGGCCTTTTTGATGGAGAAAACCCTAAAAGGCGGCCGGAGGGGCTGAAAATACCGCAGCCGCCCCCAGCGCCCCAAAAAGGAGGCCATAACAATGGCAGACGAAATTCTGAACGCTGTCAGCGGGGAAGTCTTCGGCGTCTGGTTTCTCATCGGTGCCGCGCTTGTGTTCTGGATGCAGGCGGGCTTCGCCATGGTGGAGACCGGCTTTACCCGCGCTAAGAATGCCGGCAATATCCTGATGAAGAATCTGATGGATTTCTGTATCGGCACGGTGGTATTTATTCTCATCGGCTTCGGTTTTCTGCTCGGCGAGGATGTTGTCGGCCTGATCGGCAAACCCGGCTTTGACATCTTCACCCAGTATGAAAATTTTAACTGGTCGAGCTTTGTATTCAACCTGGTCTTCTGCGCGACCACCGCCACGATTGTTTCGGGTGCAATGGCGGAACGGACCAAATTCCTGTCCTACTGCATCTATTCCGCCGTCATCTCGGCACTGATCTATCCCATCGAAGCGCATTGGATCTGGGGCGGCGGCTGGCTGGCGCAGATGGGCTTCCACGATTTCGCGGGTTCCTGCGCCATCCATATGGTCGGCGGTCTGTCGGCACTGGTGGGCGCGAAGCTGCTCGGACCGCGCATCGGGAAGTTCTCCCGTGACGCGAACGGGAAGGTCACCAAAGTGCACGCCTTTCCCGGCCACAACCTGCCGATTGCCTGCCTGGGTGTGTTTATCCTGTGGCTGGGCTGGTACGGATTCAACGGAGCGGCGGCCACCAGCATCGGGCAGCTCGGCTCCATCTTTCTCACCACGACAGTGGCACCGGCACTGGCTACCGTCACCTGCATGATTTTCACCTGGATCAAGTACGGAAAGCCGGACATTTCCATGTGCCTGAACGCTTCGCTGGCGGGCCTTGTCGGCATCACGGCCGGCTGCGACGTCACCGATGCGCTGGGGGCGTCGGTCATCGGCATCGTCTCCGGGATGCTGGTGGTGTTTGGTGTGTGGCTGCTGGATTATAAGCTGCACATCGACGACCCGGTCGGCGCGGTAGCCGTCCACTGCCTCAACGGCATCTGGGGCACCCTTGCCGTCGGCCTTTTCGCAACCACCAGCGCGCCGGGCAACGGCACGTTGACCGGCCTGTTTTACGGCGGCGGCTTCGCACTGCTGGGCAGGCAGCTCATCGGTGTTCTTGCGGTCGGCGCGTGGACACTGGTGCTCATCACCCTCGCGTTCCTGGTTGTCCGGGCAACAGCCGGCCTGCGGGTGAGCCGCGAGGAGGAAATTGTGGGGCTTGACGCCTGCGAACACGGCCTCACCTCCGCCTATGCCGGCTTCAGCACCATCGACATCGCCGGCACCATGACGATGGAGGTTAATGAAAACACCGATCTCGGTGCGCTAGACTACGATACCGCCGCACCAATCGAAAGGGAAGCCGCCGTCAAGGTGGTGCGCACAATGGAAACAAACGATACCGGCATGCACAAGGTGGTTATCGTAGCCCGACTTGCCCGGTATGAAAATATCAAAAAAGCGCTCAATGAGCTGGGCGTGACCGGTATGACGGTAACACAGGTCATGGGCTGCGGCATCCAGAAGGGCGGCGGGGAGATGTACCGCGGCGTCGAGGTGGATGCCACCCTGCTGCCGAAGGTCAAGGTGGAGGTCGTGGTCAGCCGTATCCCGGTGGACGCCGTGATCGAGGCCGCGAAAAAGGCGCTTTATACCGGACATATCGGGGACGGCAAAATCTTCGTGTACAGCGTGGACCGGGTGGTGAAAATCCGCACCGGCGAAGAAAATGTCGCTGCCCTGCAGGATGTGGAATAATCCCGCCGGAAGGGTAACGGCCGGCGGATAAAATCAAGGTCTTGACCGCATCCCGGCGGCGGAAAACCGCCGCCGGGATGCGGCAGGCCTTTTCCGCGTTTCGGATGAACGCAAGCAAAAGATACGGATGGAGGAAGGAAGCATGGAGGAATTGCACGAGGAGTGCGGGGTGTTTGGGGTTTTTCAGCATCCGCAGGCAGCACAGCTGACCTATTTCGGCCTGCATGCGCTGCAGCACCGCGGGCAGGAGGGCGCCGGCATCGCCGCGGCGGATGGACAGGGCATCCGTTGCCATAAGGGAAAGGGGCTGCTCACCGAAGCATTCCGCCCGGGTGATCTGGAACCCCTGGCCGGCAGCTGCGCGGTCGGGCATGTGCGCTACGGTACGGCCGGCGGCAGCGAAATCCAGAACATCCAGCCGCTGGTAGCGAGGGGCCGCATCGGCTGCCTTGCCGCAGTGCACAACGGCCAGATCATCAACGCGGCCGAGCTGGAGGACGCGCTGGAAAGCCGCGGCAGCATCTTTCAAGGCACCTCCGACAGCGAGATCCTGCTGCATATGATCCAGCGCGGCCGGGGAACGCTGCTGGAGAAAATCACCGCCGCCTGCCGCCGGCTGGATGGCGCGTTTGCTTTTTTAATCCTGACCGAAAAAAGCCTGTATGCGGTGCGGGACAAAAACGGTCTGCGACCACTGTCGCTCGGCAAGATCGACGGCGGCTTCTGTCTGTCGAGCGAAACCTGCGCCTTCGAGAACATCGGCGCACATTTTATCCGGGACATCGAGCCTGGCGAAATTGTCAAGCTTTCGGATAAGGGGCTGGAATCCTCGTATTACACCGCAGATCGGCAGCACCGGCTGTGCGCGATGGAGTATGTGTATTTTTCCCGGCCGGACAGCGATCTTAGCGGCATGAACGTCCACGCGGTGCGCAAAAAAACCGGCCGGCTGCTCGCCCGGCGGGACAGCGGGCAGCTTTCGGCCGATATTGTGGTCGGGGTGCCGGATTCCTCCCTCTCGGCGGCAATGGGCTACAGCGAGGAGAGCGGGCTGCCCTGTGAAATGGGGCTGATCAAGAACCGCTATGTCGGCCGCACCTTCATCGAGCCAACCCAGGCGCTGCGGGACATGGGGGTCAAACTCAAGCTGTCGGCCAATCGCACGGTGGTCAGCGGCAAACGCATCGTGCTGCTCGACGATTCTCTTGTGCGCGGCACCACCTCCCGGCGGCTGATTACCCTGCTGCGCAGCGCCGGTGCGCGCGAGGTACATCTGCGCATCGCCTCCCCCGCGATCCGCTATCCCTGTTTTTATGGGGTAGACATGGCCACCCGGGAGGAGCTGGCATCCGCCGGTGCCTCCACGGAAGTGCTGTGCCGCCGTCTCGGCGCCGACTCACTGCGTTTTCTGGAGGTGGACGACCTATGCGCAGCTTACGGCGGGAAAGCGTTCTGCTTTGCCTGCTTCGACGGCGGGTATGTGACCCCGCTGTACAGCCACGAGGCGGCAGGCCGGGAATAAGCCGGGCGGATCCGGATCAGGCGGCCGCCGCGTTCCTGACGTACTCCACCCGGGACATTACCACAGGCCGTGCGGTTTTCCTTGACGAACCCGGCCCGGACAGGTACAATAGAGGAAATGACGCGGCCCGTGCCGCTGCCGGGAATGCCGGCGCGGACTATACCGCAGTGAAAAAACAGGGAGGAACCCATTATGGCCGAAATCCGTCCGTTCCGTGCGCTGCGCTTTACCGAAAAAGCGGGCGCCCTGCAGGAGCTGACCTGCCCGCCTTATGACATCATCAGCGAATCCCAGCGGCTCGCCTATCTCAAGCGCAACCCGCACAATATCATCCGCCTCGAGCTGCCGCGCGATGGCGAGAACCCCTATGCGCAGGCGGGGGAAACCCTGCGGGCATGGATGGCGGACGGTATTCTCGCGCAGGATGACCGTCCGGCGTTCTACGTTTACGAAATCCTCTTTGACGTCGAGGGACCGAGTGATATCAGCGGAATGGAGGGCGGCCGCCGCTCGCTTTCCGGCTTAATCGCACAGGTCAAGCTGGAGGAATTTGAAAAGGGCATTGTGCTGCCGCACGAGGAAACCCTGTCCAAGGCGAAGGCCGACCGGTTCGAGCTGATGCGCAGCACCGCCTGCAATTTCAGCGATATCTATTCGCTCTACCGCGATGACGGCAGCGAAAGCGAAACGCAGGATATCCTCGCGCTGGTGATGCGTCAGACGCCGCTTGCGGACATCACCGACGAAGCGGGGCTTCAGCACCGTCTGTGGGCGATCACCGATGAAACGATGATCCATACCATCCAGCAACGCTTCACCGATACCAAGCTGTACATCGCGGACGGGCATCACCGCTATGAGACGGCGCTCAACTACCGCAACGAGCGCCGCGCGCAGGGTGCACCGGTGGGCGGCAGCGCGGATTATGTGATGATGATGCTCGTGGAGATGAACCATCCCGGGCTGGTGGTATTCCCGACCCACCGCATGCTCCGCGGACTCGAGAACTTCGATCCCGATGCCCTTCTGAAAGCGTCCGAACCGTATTTTGACCTTCACCGCGGCCTGCCGGTCGATCAGCTGGACGAATGGCTGGAGCACGCTTACCGCGAAGGACAGAAGGCGTTTGCGTTCTATACCGGCGGCGGGGCGTTCACGCTGATGACCCTGCGGGATCCCGGCGTGATGGCGCAGTTCCTGCCCGGCCTGTCCCCCGCGTCGCAGCAGCTCGACGTGCAGGTGCTGCACACGCTGGTGCTCGAGCGGCTGCTCGGCATCGACAAGGAAAACATGGCCGGCCAGAAGAACCTTACCTATACCCGCGACCGGCAGGAGGCGCTCGACGACGTGGACGCCGGCGCCTACCAGTGCAGCTTCCTGCTCAATCCGACCCGGGTCAGCGAAATCCGCGACGTGGCAGCGGCGGGCGAAAAAATGCCGCAGAAATCCACCTATTTTTATCCCAAACTGATCACCGGCCTGACCATGAACCGGCTGGATTAAACGAAACGCCTTGCCTGACCGGCAAGGCGTTTTTTACTTTTCCTTCTGCCTCAGCTTCTCCACAGCTTCCTGGCTGAACAGATAATTACGCTTGCCAGCCCGGCGGCATTCCGCGGGTGAAAACCGCATGGCCGCCGCCAACCGCAGCAGGTAGCTGGACGTAATCTGCAGCATTTGGGCAACCTCCGCCGTGGTATAAACCATACGAACGTCCGACATAAGCTAGCCCCTCTCTTTTACGTCATTATGTGCCGTACTTCGTCGCACGTCAATACCCGCCCCACATTTTGCTCTGTGGTTTATTCTCACATCCGCAGCAAAAAAATACCGGGCACACCGTATGGTGTACCCGGCTATTCCAAAAACGAACGCACAGACAAAACGTCTCTGCCGCATACTATTCTCTCTTTTCCCATTTGACCGTCAGCCCCAGCAGCCGGGCAAACCCCGCCGCCTGATAGGGGGTGACCACGGCACCGCGCAGCTCCTCCCCGCCGAGCAGCAGCCCCTCCAGCGAATCGGTGGTCAGGTCCATACCGCGCAGCAGGGTGCCGCTGAGGTTGGCGCCGTCCAGCCGGCAGCTGTCCCACGCCGCGCCGTCGAGCTTCGCCGACAGCCACACCGATTCACCCAGCGCGGCCTGCTCCATGCGAACGCCGTGCAGGGAAGCCTCGGAAAAATTCGCGTAATCCAGCCGGCAGCGCACAAACGTCACGCTGCGCAGCACTGCACGCACCAGCAGCAGCCCGACACCCTTGCAGTCCTCGAACCGGCAGCGCAGCAGGCTGCAGCGGCTCAGGTCGGCGTTGGAGAAATCGCAGCCGCAAAATACCACATCGGTGAACCCCGCCCGATCAAAGCGGCAGCCGGAAAACCGACACCGGTCAAAGCGGCAGGCACGCACCTCGATACGGGACACCGTGCCGGTGAGCGTCTCGTCGGCAAAGGCACAGGCGGTCAGATCCTCTACCTCACGCACGCAGCGCTCTACAGCATCCTCCAGCGGCTGTGCCGACGACAGATCCGGCAGCTGCGGCGCAGCTATCCGTGTCATACCCCACATTCCTCCTCCGGCTGTTTTTCCTCGACCGGTCCGCCCGCTTCTCCACTGCGGAAAAAGGCCTGAAGGTTTTCCATCGCCCGGGTGAGCACATCCAGCGCGTCGGGCTCCAGACGTTCGGTGACGCTTTCCGCCATGCGGCGGTGGAAATCCTGATGAATGCGGACAATCCGCTCGCCTTCCGGCGTCAGCCGCACCCGAACCACCCGGCCGTCGCCGTCATCCCGCACCCGCTCCACCAACGCCTTTTTCTGCAGGCGGTTGACGGTAATGGTCATGGTGCTGACCGTCACCATCGCCGCGGCAGCGATTTCGGAAATGGTACGCAGCGCACCCAGGCCGACCGCATCGAGCACATGTACCTCATTGATGGTCAGGCGTCCGCCGGTCGCCGCGCGCATCGCCTGTTCCTCTACCTTGAGGATATCATTGAACGTCTCCACAAGCAGCGCATTGAGCACCGTCAGCGCTTTTTCAGACATATTGTCCCTGTCCTCCCTTTTGATCCGGCTCAGCCGCCCGCAGTCAGGAAAAACGCCGGCAGCCCGTCGGGTTGCCGGCGCAGAACACAAGCATACAATCAGTGCCGGCCGCTCAGGCATATGCCAGATGGCGGCGCCGGATCACCGGCAGATGGTACCACCACAGGGACGCTTCCTTTTTCCGGCACAGGCGCAGCATCTCACAGATCGCGCCGCAGGCCATATCCGCCGCGTATTCGAGATCGCCGGACGGGGAATAGCCCGCGGGATCACGCCCCGCGAAACATGCCCGGATCGCCCGCATCAGCGCATCTCCATCATCGGCAAGCGCCACTGCGTCCGCCAGCCGGAAATCCGGATGCGGGCAGACCGATGCGAGCTGCGCGTTTTCATAGGCGCGGTGCTCACGCAGGTTGCCGTCAAAAGCCGCGGTATGCGCATAACAGCTGAAATCACATAGATAATGCGCGATGATGCCCAGCCGCAGCGAACGCCAGCGGGAAATTTCGTCCTCTGAGCCGATACCCCAGCGGCAGAAACGGCGGATCATCCGCCCCACCATGCCGCCGACCGCGTCGATTTCGTGATGCAGCACCCGGTGGTGGGTGCAGTCAGGATACACGTTGCCCAGAGAAAACCAATACGGATCGATGCGGATGCCCAGCCGCTGCTCACAGGCCAAACGGATCTGCTCGGACAGTTCACGATGAATGCGATATTTCAACGGGTTCTCACTCTCCCTGCTGACAAGCCAAAATTGCCTGTCTTTCATTATACGCCTTCTGCCGGAAAATTACCATAGGCAAATCCGCGGAAAATCCTGCCGCCATGCACAAAGGCTGCGGCGCACTCTGTTCCCTTGAGTAAACCTATTCCGGACGCCGCCGAAAAATGCATCTATTTTTCACCGCCGAACTGCACCCGATACAGCTGAGCATACAGGCCGTTTTTCGCCATCAGCTCGTCGTGGGTGCCGGACTCGCGGATGCCCTGGCCGTCTATGTACAGGATTTCGTCCGCCCCACGGATGGTGGACAATCGGTGCGCAATTACCAGCGTGGTGCGCCCGGCGGAAAGCTTGTCGAAAGCGGACTGGATGCGCGCTTCGGTGACCGTGTCGAGCGCCGATGTCGCTTCGTCCATAAACTCCGGCTCTATCCCTATCAGTCCTTCAAACAAGCCGTTTCTATTATATACCCATTTGTGTTTTGTGTCATCCATTTCGCAGCAAATAATAAAAACCCTCGACAAAAAGCGCACGGCTCAATTTGAACCGTGCGCTTTCCGCTGGCCTGTGACCTAGACATTCCGGGCTATGTAATCGGATGCCCTTAATCTATATGTTGCGGAATTGATGGACGGCTTTCTTGTCCAGCGCTTTCTTCAGTTTCTGATTTTCATCGGCCAGCACCTGGTTTTCTCGTTCCAGAGTGCGGATCAGTTCATGCAGCTTGAGCAGTTGGCTATCCATAGCTCTATCGAGAACAGCTCTGCGTGGATCGGCCATACCCACTTGTTTTTCCAGGGCCTCATCGAGTAGTCTGCGGATCGTTGGATTCTTATAGAAGAATCCTCTTGACAAACCCGTCTTTCCGATCAGCCTGGGGACGGAGATTTTCTCGCCCTCATCCAGCATCTGAAAGATCGCTTTTCGGGCCAGGTCAATCTTGCTCTCGCTGACTGCCTTATTTGCTGCCACCATTCTGTCGTACTTTTGCATATTCATCCTCCCAACCATCTAAGTTCTCCAGTATCATTTCGGATAGCTGGTTCCTTACTCTGCGTGTTTCATTCGCCATCACGTCGCTGCTCATCTTCCGATAATACTTGACATTTCTGATGCTGGCATGTCCCAGCAGCTTGGCGAGAGTCCAGTCGTCCAGATGCATCTCCGCCAGTTTTACGCAGTAATAGTGCCGGTACATATGAGAGCCGAAACCGAAGAGCTCACCATTGTCATCCCGCAGGTCTTCTTTCCTTATCAGCTTGATCACACGAGTTCGTAATACGTTATACTGCATGGCATGGCGCGGGTTATTCTCACTTACGAAGATATAGGACGTATCGCCATATCGCTCTTTCGTATAGGCTATCGCTTTACGGATAAGGGCGGCTAGTTCTGCGCTGATTGGTTTTTCATATGTCCGAGACTTCATTTGCCGGATGCGGATAATGGTTTCGCCGTTTTTTTCACACAGACAGTCAGGCGCCAGTGTGAGTGTATCCGAAATCCGTGTACCGAGCATCTGGTGAATGACCATCAGGCGTACACTCTGTTCATCCAATTCTGCCAAGGCGGCATTGAGCCTCCGCATTTCTGCGTCCGAGTAGGTTTTAAATTCCGCTTTTGGCGTCGGAGGGATATCCCTTTTCAGAAACAAGGCGGATAGATTCGGATAATCGAATATCTTCCCGATACTGTCGAGGACAGCCCGAAGGCGGTTCAATTCGGAATGGAAATGCTTGGTTTCTGAAACCTCTGTGTTTAAGTGGATCAGGTATTCCTCGATTAGCTCGCGTGTTAAATCCCCGCAGGTTTGCACTTCCGGATACCGTTCTTGGAGATATGCCGAAAGCCTCCGCATAGCCGTCAGCTCCCGCCGTATACAGGAAATCGCCTCCGATTGCAGATTCAGATAAATGCCTTTTTTCAGTTCGTCCCGAATCCCCGGTTGTATGACCTTAGTGAAGTCTAGGGTGCGGGAGTATTTAATCGGGTTGTGACGGAACTCAATGTCCAGCTTATCCAGTTCCCACACGTCTTTTTCCTGTTCCGGTCTTATGCACTGCGGCTGATAAAACTCCAGGACGGATTTCAGGTAGGAGATCAGCCTGGACGTATGATGATAGGTTTTCATATATTGACACCGGTTTTCATAAACCAGTGGGAGCCCTTCTTTCATCATCCATATGCGGAGCATCCGGAACCATTCTTCCTGCTCCCACCCCCGAAAGCTCTGGATCCTGTGCGCTTTGTCTGTCAGGAACCGGCAGAGCTGACCATATTCGGTCCGATCCCCGGAGAGCGTGGTTATGGCAACCTGTTCACTTCGATAGAGAATGAAATCTCTCATTTCGTTTTGCAAGCCACGTGTAGGGAGGAGCGACAGGTCGTAGCAACAATTCTTGCTCAGATACTTTTCACGTGCATCGGAGATGGTCTGATAGGCTGGAAGCTCTCTCAGATAGATTTTATTATCCAATCCCATTCCCCTCGTTCTTCTTGAGCAGGCCAGCAGCCAGACTGCTGTGTCTATCAAAATATTCGGTGCTCGCTTTATCGACTTTCCTAGGCATATAGTCAATGTATTGCCGGGTCATTTCCTCATAAATATGTCCCAGGTAATCCCGGATCGTTTGCAGCGGTACGCCGTCATCGTAGAACCTGGTAGCTATGGTATGACGGTAGTCATGGCTCTTGAACAGGTATTCTCCGTTTTGAATGTGATTTTCATCGCAATACCTCAACATCTTTTTGCGGAAAGTCCCACTGTGGTAAGCTCCGCCCTTTCGATTTTGAAACACATAGTCATTTGCCTGGATATGGTGTTTTTGTATATATATCTGCATGAGCTGGTATATTGCGTCGGGGATAGGGATGCGCTTGTAGGTGCGCATTTTCGTTTGATATACCTGAATCCATGCATCCCGCCCTTGTATGTAATAGTCGTTGCCCTTTAAGATGCATACTTCACTGATCCGCAGCCCAATCCCCCACAGATGTAGGAACATGAGCCGGAGTTCTTCCGGAAAACGGTGGAGGCTTGTCAGCATGTCACTGACAACCTGTGGCTCCACGCTCCGGTTATGATGAACATAAACCTCTTTTTTCAGGTAATACTCTTCGCTGAACGGTATCTTCTCAATGTACCGCCTCGCGAACAGGAACTGGAAGAAGTGCAGGATGGCCATAAGGATTTTATTGTAGGATATAGTCCTTTTCCGAAACCTCCATCAGCATCCCGTGTAAAAACAGGAACCGCCTGTTTTGATATGAGGGGTTGCCTTCATACTGGCTGCAATATTCTTCATATGTAAGTTCCAAATATCCATCCTTTGTCTTTATAAATACCTTTTTAGGGTCATGCTTCACTCGTATTTCCTCCGTTCTGTCTGAATTCTTGAAAATCCAGACAAAGCGGAGGTGAGCGGCAACCGGTCAGGAAGGACTGCAGCGGTTTTATCCAAAAGCCAGATGACAAAAGACTCAGGCGATGTTCACCAAAGCATTTGTTTCCTGACGGCACATCGCCTTGGCACTCAACACAAATGTTTCAGGGACACCACCACGCTTTCAAATTCATTTATCACTCCGTTCTTTATTCTTAAGTTAGTAAATAAAAAAGCCAAACTCTCGATCAAGGAGAGTTTGGCTATAAGAGCGGAGTGTTGAAATCGATCCTAGAGGTTATTCAGTTAAATGATATGATGGGATATATACTCTATATTGTGGGGATTACTGATACAGACTATCTAACATTTAGCGATGAGCCGCACCAAGAATAGAGCTATTTTTCTTCCTCCCTCACCGGTGTGAGATGCATGATACAGCTCTGGAAATCTCCCCACAGGCCCGGCAGCGGCAGGCCCGCGTTCATCAGGGTCACGCCGCTGTAAATTTCCCCTGTCCGGCTGTCCCGGTACCGCCTCTCCGGGTCCAGTCCTCGCAGGCGCAGGGAAAGGGGCAGCCGCTTGTTGTCCGACAGAATCTTGAAATAGCACACCAGGGCCTCCTCACGCCCCTCACTCACCGTCATCCAGGCACAATAGGCGTTGTCCGCGGGGTCCAGCAGACGGTAAAACCGCCCTTTGGTGAGAATCTCCTGATACCGGTGATATTCCACGATTTGCGCCTTGACCGCCTCCTTCTCCTCCGGGCTCATGGAGCAAAGATCCAGCTCATACCCGAAGGAGCCGGTCAGTGCCGCATGAAACCGGGTAGCCAGAGGGGTGGTGCGGCCCACCTGATGGTTGGGGCAGGTGGACACATGGGCGCTCATGCAGGACAAGGGATAGGCCAGGGAGGTGCCGTACTGGATCTTCAGGCGCTCCACGGCGTCGGTGTTGTCGGAGGTCCAGATCTGGGGCATATAGTAGAGAATGCCGGGATCGAAGCGGCCCCCGCCGCTTGCGCACCCCTCAAACAGTACATGAGGGAATCGGGATGTGAGGGTCTCCATGATCCGGTACACCCCCAGCATATACCGGTGATATACCTCCCCCTGCCGTTCCGGCGGCAGAAGCGCGGATCCCACCTCCGACAGGGAGCGGTTCATGTCCCATTTCACATAGTCGATGGGGCAGGAGGACAGGATATCCGACACGGCCTGGATTACATAGTTCACCACGTCCTCCCGGGACATGTCCAGCACCAGCTGGTGGCGCATGGTGGACCGCAGGCGGCCGCCGCAGTGGAGGCACCAGTCGGGATGAGCCCGATACAGGTCGCTGTCTGGAGAGATCATCTCCGGCTCAAACCACAGGCCGAACTGCATCCCCAGTCGATGGATATCCTCCGCCAGATCGGCCAGACTGCCGCCCAGCTTTTCGGTGTTGACCACCCAGTCCCCAAGGGAGCAGTCGTCTGCATCCCGATGGCCGAACCAGCCGTCATCCAGCACAAAAAGCTCGATGCCCACATCCGCCGCCTCTTTCGCCAGAGCCAGCAGCTTTTCCCGGTTGAAATCGAAATAAGTGGCCTCCCAGTTGTTGATGAGCACCGGCCGGGACTTGTTTTTCCATTGGCCCCGACAGAGATGATTCCGGTACAGGTCGTGATAGGTGTGGGACATAGCGGAGAAGCCCTCCCCGGAATACACCAGAACCGCCTCCGGGGTTTCAAAGCGCTCTCCCGGCTCCAGCCTCCAGGAAAAGTTCTCCGGATTGAGCCCCATCAGCACTCGCACCGACGGCTGGTTGTCCACCTCGGCGACGGCAGCGAAGCTGCCGCTGTACACCAGATTGAAGCCGTAGACATCCCCGCTGTATTCGGTGGCCTCGGGAGAGCAAAGGGCGATAAACGGGTTGTGCTCGTGGCTGCTGATGCCCCGGCCGCTTTGGACGCAGGTCACGGCCCGGGACAGGGGGCGGCGTTCCACATGCCGCTCGTCCGCCCAGCCGCCGCAGAGCTGCACCAGGTCATACCCCTCCCGGGGGAAATCCAAGCTGGCGCTGAACAGCCGCTTTACCGTACAGGGGGCGGCGCCCCGGTTGGTCACCGTCACCCGGCGGGTAATGGCGTCCAACCCTTCAAACGCCGTGTACCACAGCACCGCTTCCGCCCCGGTCTGGTCATCGTACAGGGTGACGGCCAGAGTCTCAGCCTCCTCCCCATCCGCATAGGTGGCGGGCAGGCCGTCGATGGGCGGCTTTCCCCTGGTGACGGCGTGGCTCCGATAGCGGAAATCGGTGGCGGAGGTTCCGTCCTCCGCCGTGACCCGGGCGGCGCTGACCCGGAAATCGGTCAGCCCCTCGCAGGGGAATTCCTGGGGCAGGGTGGTCAGCGGATAGGGGCGATCCTCCAGCTCTTCCGCGTCCCGGACATAGGGGCCTGCATATTCCCGGGACAAAAACGGCAGGCTGGCCGCGTCGATGCGCCCACCCCAGTACAGGTGGCACAGATAGCCTCCGTCCAGCACCTGGAACATATAGGTGGTGTGGGCCGTATCCAGTTTAAAGGTGTAGGACTCCCGGTCGATTGTTATACTCATGTAATCTCTCCTACTAGGTACTCTATACAAGACATTCTCTTTAGATGAGACGGCAAATCTTCTTCTCGTTTAATAGTTGAATAAACAGCCCCCCTTGAACCGAACGATGTTGGAAGCTGACCTGTAGCGATGTGATTGTAGAATACCAGTCGCACATCGGCACACGGGAAGGTGTATACTGATAAGCCCGCCACACAGCCCCCACCAGTAAATCGAAGGTGCTGCGTTCCTCTGCCAATGTTGCCGCCCAGACAGTCCAATCTGATTTCGTGTAGTCCGCCCGGTTATCCAGTGGCACACCATACGGATTCATTTGATTAAGGTATCCGGCAAGCTCCTTTTCCCACATCTCAGCCGGGAACAGCCCCAGACCGAACACCTTATCCCAGACCGCATTGTATTTCAGACTGAAGCTATCTGGCCTGTCAAAAGCTAAACGGAAACTCCCGTCCGCGTTCATCGCCTGCTGCCTCCAAGTGGAAGCCATCTCCCACGATATACGTCGGTAGCGCTCTGCGCGCTCCTTGTCCTGCATACGTTCGCAAACCTCGGCATAAGCAGCGAGCGCCATAATTGTTTTTAGTGCCAGATTGCAGTTATGCGCGAGGTGTCCGGCAAAGTCGTCCGTACAAAGCTGATCATTCGGATCCGCGCCGAAGTCCACCAGATAGTCCGCCCATTGATGAAGCAGCGTGCGATGCTCCGCAGCAAACTCCGTCGATTTTTCCGCTGCTGTTATCGCCGATACCATCAAAAGCATATTTCCGCATTCCTCTACCGGCATCTGTTTGGCGATATTTGTACCTTCACTGTATACTTGTCCGTTGAGAATTGGATATGTTCCCACGTCATGAGGGGCAAACGGGAAAGGCCATGCCTCACTGCTGGCGTAACGGAAAACCGGCCGCAACATCCCCTTGATCAAGGATGGATTATACAGAAGAAACAACGGGATCGAGGGATAACTTACATCTACTGTTGCGGCACATCCATTGCTTCGACACTCCTTGGAAACAAACAAAAGTCTTCCCTCAGGATCCTGCGTAAGCTTATGTGCCGCCATAACCTGCCGAAGGGCAAGTATCAGGAGATCGGCATACTTTTCTCCACCGGCACTTTTCGCATCCTGTTCCAGCTTTTCGTGAAAAGCGCCGCATTTTTCCATAATATCTGGATAATCCACAAATGCCTGCCAGATGACCTCCTCAATTTCCCTCCCCTCCCGTTTCCAATAGGCCTTGAGATAATGTCCGAAATATTTCAGCGAATAAACATCGTCATAGGCAAACATAAACAGCACATTTGCACGGCCTGCGGTACTCAGCGACGCCTCGGCAATCAGGAACGTGTGCCCGCAGGACTTTTCTTCGTGCAGAGCGCCGCCATCCACCGCCAGGTAAAAATACCCCCAGTCAATACCGATATCATCACCGGAGCGTCCCAAAACCGGCTGTTCGATGCCACCCAAACACATGGCCCGAAGAGTTCCCGGCAGCGGAACCGCACGCGCAACGGCAACATTCTGCATCTTGGGCTGCAAGCATAATTCGTCAGCGGCACAGACGGTTACCTGTACATCGTGCTCCCGACCATCTGTCGGGCAAACCGCTACATGCAGATAGGAAACCGGCCGGGACATGATCTCCAAATCATCCGGCAGTGTCGGCGTAGTGAAAGAAGCCGTCAGGCGGATGCCCGCAGCTTCAAAGGTATATACGGTCGTAAAGGTGGTCACATCGACACCGGTCTGCTGCATGACAGGTTTTCCCATCTCCGCCGCAGAACCCATAAATATATAATCGATGCCGTCCACACGGGCTGTCCCGGACATCGAGGCACTGGCACCGGTCCACAGACGGGTAGTGTCATCATAAAGCCGGTCAGCCATCGACCAGATGCTGAAATAGGGATCGACCGTAATCAGCGGATACGCAGGTGCGCGTAAATTCATATGTTTCTCTCCTCAATAAATCCATATAGGCTCGTTTTTCTTAAAGCTTAAGATATTTTTTCAGGAGGCGCAGCATCTACTGCGCCTCCTGAAACGGTCATTCTTGACTTGTGCGCTTTTTTCTGAGCAGGATAACCAGCACAATGGCCACCGCGCCGAGCACCAACACTGCGATGCCCACAATCAGCAGTACCATGTTTACCCCGCCTTTTTCGATAGGCTGTTCAGGTATAGACGATTCGCTGCCCGGTCCTATTACCGGAACATCGCCGGTTCCTACCGGCATGAGCATGAAGTCATCAAAATATAGGCTGCCCTGCCCGGAAGTCCGCAGCCGCGCATAGGCGGCATCCGCCGTAAATGTAAAGGTTATCTTCTGCCAGCTTCCTTTTTGCGATGCATCCAGGGCATCCATAGCTGTTACGCTCACCGCCTTAGCCTCAACGGTGTCACCATCGGACAACACCAGCGACAGTGCCGGCAGTTTTGCGTATTCATCTATATATACCCAGAAGGTCATCTCATACACTGTTCCCTTAGCCAGTTTGCCAATTTCATCACCAAACAGAACAAAATCGCTATCGGCATCCGTCTGGCCTATACGATGAATGGACTTAATGCCCTCGTGGACGAAATTGGAATTATATCCAGCCGTACCGGGGCGATAGTAGGCATAATCCTCACCCAGGCGGTTGCGGTAATCGGAATAGTCCTCAAACCCTTGCCGGAAGCTGACCGCATCCCACTTGGCATACAGCGTAACGTCGGCCATTGGGAACACATCCAGAGGATAACGTACATCCAGCTCAGGATAGACATACCACCCCTCCAGTTTGTAGCCATAGCGGGTGGTTTCCGGCCATTCGATGAGCTCTCCCTCCATACCGTAAATTGTCTCAATCGGCGTACCGCCATTCGTCACAAAGGATATGGCCGTTTTTTCCGGCTCAGACCGGTTGCTGTAATCGTCCGAAGAAAACACACGAAGTACCGGCGTAGCGTTGTCCAGCGCCTTCCATACGCCGGTAAAGTCGAAACCCTCCATGCGCTCCAGAGCACGGCTGCCGCGCATCCAAAGCAAGCTGAGTGTTTTTACACCGTTGGGCGTCGGTGCCGTGGAATAGGTGTTCACCGCTGTTACCACGGAGAAAGCACGACCAATGGCCATGTCCTTATCCGCCGTCGCAGAATAGCAGTTGGTCAAAACCGTTCCGGGGAGACTGGTCCAGCAATTACCAAGTATACCGCCTTTTAATACGGTTTCCTGATCAATTTTCCCTACAAAATAGCAATCATTGATCAGAACGGGACGAGGGGAACCCGCTAGAATACCGCCGGCACTGATACCACCAATCTGAACCGTGCTGCTGCCGAAACAGGAGGATATCTGTGCCAGGCCATCGGTTTCCAGATCTTCACCGCCCCAAAGCTGATATGCCACGATGGCTGCGGCATATCCTTCACCGATACCGGCATAAGCCCGGATGTAAGAGTCGGTAACACCGACGTTTTTAATCACTGCACCGGGTGCCATTACGGGAATCAGTGCGGCATAGCAATGGTTGTAATCGTTATAATCCACATAGATACCGGATACGACATGACCAGCTCCATCCAGCGTACCTTTAAAGCAGTACTGTTCATTTGAAGCGATAAACCATGGCGTAGCTTGCTTGGTCCAATTCGCAGCAGAGGTGTCGTTGAGTCGGATATTCTGCGTAATGACATAGTATTTCCCCTGCGTAGAGGAGGGGTCGGACAAAATGCCATATACCAGCTTTGCCAACTGCTCACCAGTCGCAATCTGATACGGGTCACTCTTTGTCCCGCTGCCTCCCGCGTAATTCGTGGCGATCTGTCCGGTCCAAACCTCACCAGGAGTGCCGTCGTACCCATCTGCCAGATAATTGTCGGGGATGACCTTGAGCGCTGGCGTACCATCGGTAGTTTTCCAGACCAGACGCCAGTCGAAGCCGGCCATATTTTTCCTGGCTGCTTCACCGGTCATTTGCTCAAGCGTCAGCAGCGTAACGCCGTACTGCTCCACCGTGCCGTACGCATTGCGGCAGATCGAAGGGGTAAAGGTTTCGCGGTACATCGGATACCCCACCGCATAACAACTGATCATCTTCCAGTTGGTTGCCCAGAAGTTTCCTACGATGCCGTTGCCAAGACCGGCAGTGGCGGCATTCAGCTTGCCGGTGAAATAGCAGTTGTCGAAACTCGCCGTCAGCGAGCCACCTCCTAAAATACCGCCGGCTGTCTCCCCCTTAAGATTCACCGTGCTGTCCGCATAGCACCCCGAAATCTGCGGCTGCGTATCATCGGCGTTTCCAAAAGAATATCCCGCAATCGCGCCTACATACCCTTTAGAGGACAGCTCCGCATCCGTGATACCCACATTGCGCACCACTGCGCCCGACCCAAGAACCGGGAGCAAGCCGGTAAAGTAGTAAGTTGTCTGCGTGGCAGGCGTCTGGTTCAGGTACAGTCCTCTGACCACATGCCCGTCGCCCTCCAGATGACCGCGGAAGGTTAGTGTATCGGTTATGAAAGCGAACCATTCGCGCGGCAGATCGCTCTTCCAGTTTTCTTTACTGACATCGTTGAGCAGGATATCTGCGGTCAGTTTATAATACTTTCCTGCGGTATCGGTATCCTGTACCAGCTTCGCTAGCTGCTCACCAGTCGCGATCTGATACGGGTCACGCTTTGTCCCGCTGCCTCCTGCATAATTCGTGGCGATCTGTCCGGTCCAAACCTCACCAGGAGTGCCGTCACCTCCGCCTGGAACATAATTTTCAGGGATTATCAACAGGATTGGGGTACTGTCAGTAGATTCCCAAACCAAGCCCCAATCAAAACCGGACATATTCTTTTTAGCCGCTTCGCCGGTCATCTGCGCCACTGTCAGAGCTTTCACACCGCTTTGCTCCACCGTGCTGTATACATTCATGCAGATCTTCGGCTGGAAACCGTCTCTGTATACCGTATAACCCCTCACATAACTGTTGATCAATGACCAGTCGCTGGACCAGAAATCGCCTACGATGCCATTGATGGTGTTTCCCGTTGTCAGCAGGGTACCGGTGAAATAGCAGTTGTCGAAGTTTGCTGTCAGGGAGCCGCCTCCCAGGATACCACCCACACTTGTGCCGTTCAGCGTTACCGTTTCGTCGGCATAACATCCGGAGAACTGCGGATGGATTTCCCCTCCGGAAGGACATGAGAAGCCGGCGATGGCGCCTACATACATTCTGGACGATATGTACGAGTTCGTTACCCCTACATTGCGGATCACTGCGCCGGAGCTGATGACCGGGAACAGTCCATAATAGGCCCCGCCGCTGGCCGTCGGTTCATCCACAATATAAATACCGCTGACTTTGTGTCCGTTTCCCTCGAGATGGCCCTGGAAATACGGGCCTGTATCCGTTCCCCATTTTCCAATCCAGGAATTCGGTTCATTTTCTATCCAGTTTTCGCTGCTCACGTCATTGAGCAGAATGTCCGCCGTCAGTTCATAGTACTTGCCGGCTGTGTCGGCGTCCTGTACCAGCTTTGCCAGTTGGGCGCCGTTCGCGATCTGATACGGATTCCCCTCGCTTCCGTCGCCGCCCGCGTATGAATCCGCCGTCGTGCCGTCCCAGGCCGGGCTTTCGGCAAACGTCCAGAAGTTCAAATCCGCAAACAAAGGGACCAGTGAAGTCAGGCAGAGCAATACCGCCATACACATAGCGAAACCTTTCCTGGCTTTTGAGGACAGTGCTCTTTTCAACTCAATCAGTCCTTTCAGTTACTGTAGACTCGTTAGCTAAATAAATTTTCTCAAGTGGATCATTTACATCCTGATACAGGCGGATCCAATCCACATCATATTCCGCTGGCACATCTTCATCCGTAACCAACCAGCTATCCAACAGCCTCCAGCCCGATTCCGTAAATACATGATTGTTTAAAACGATGTAAAGCGGAGAATGGAAAGGCTGCATATCGGCATAACCATCATAATTGTCATTCAGGTCATAGCGCATATATTCCTGACCGTCGATGAACATACGCATTTCCTGTGGCGTCCATTGGAAACCGTAATAATGGTATTCCTGGGACAGGCTTGCCGAATTTGAAAATCGGTAGGAGCAGTTATCCGCCGCGCGATCAACGGCATACTGGCTGTGATGGATAAGCTCGCCGTCCGGCGCAGTAACCCATTTATGGATATTGGGGGTTGCTGTATCGCGGGAGGAGAATACCTCAAATATATCCACTTCCACCCTATAGGCATCATTAGGGTTAGCACCCAGCGCACCGCCGCTCAAAAGCCAAAAGGACGGCCAGGCTCCCTTGCTGTACGGGACACGCGCCCGCATTTCCAGATAACCATACCGAAAGCTCATGGTTTCCTTTGTCCGTACCGAATAGGTCGCCGCATATTTTACCGCTGGATGTGCGGGATCATTCCATGAACGGGCGGCAAGACGAAGCTGGCTGTCCTCCACACGCAGAATTTGCGGATTATCGCGTACAAGAAGGAGCTCCGTATTGCCGGCCATATTCTCGCCCAGCCGCCATTTGCTGCTGTCCAGCTCATCCGATGTGAATTCATCTCCCCATACAAGGCGGTAATTTTTCAGCGTCTCTTCGTTCCCATAAGGGCGGCAATCTACCGTGTAATCCGCCGACAGCGTTTGAAGAACAGGCGTTCCTTCGGCTGTGCGCCAAGCCTGATTCCAATCAAAACCCTTCATATTTGTTTTCGCTGCCTCCCCTGTCATTTGTGTTCGTGTCAAAGTGGTTATACCGTACTGCTCCACAGTACTGTAGGCGTAGCGACAGATGGCAGGTGTATACGTTTCGCGATACAGGGGATACCCCACCGCATAGCAGGCCGACATTTCCCAGTCCGTAGACCAAAAATCTCCCACAATACCATTGCCAAGCCCGGGTGTGGATGCCGACAGTGTACCAATAAAATAACAGTTATCAAAGTTGGCCGTCAGTGAACCGCCCCCCAGGATACCGCCCGCTGTTTCACCGCACAGATTTACCGATTCATCCGCATAGCAGCCGGATATCTGCGGCCTGGTTGCTCCCACGGTTTTGAACGAATAGCCGGCAACCGCACCTACATATCCCTGGGAAGCCAGATGTGCATCCACGATTCCCACATTGCGCACTACTGCGCCCGATCCGAGAACGGGAAACATCCCGGTAAAGCTATATGTTGTCTGCGATGCGGGTGTCTGCTCCAGATACAGGCCGCCTACCGTACATCCATTGCCCTCGAGATGCCCGCGGAAGGTCAGGGTATCGGTGGTACAGAAAAACCAGCAGTGCGGACTGCGGGTTTCCCAGCCTGTATCCGCAGTGTCATTGAGTAGAATGTCCGCCGTCAATTCATAATACTTTCCGGCCGTGTCGGAATCCTGTACCAGCTTTGCCAGTTGGGCGCCGTTCGCGATCTGATACGGGTTCCCCTCGCTTCCGTCGCCGCTCGCGTAAGAATCCGCCGTCGTACCGTCCCAAACGGTTCTCGCCTGAAACACACGCTGCACCGGCCGTCTGTTTGCTTTAACCAACCAGGTGTTTTCCCAGTCGAGCCCGGCCATGTTAACTTTCGCTGATGTGCCGGTCATCTGCTCCAACGTCAGCGTGGTTACGCCATTTTGTTGAACTGTACTGTATACATGACTGCACTCGCTGGGCTGATACCCGTTCCTATACGCGGTATATCCTACCGTATAACTGTTTGTCAGCGACCAGTCCACTGACCAGAAGTCGCCGACGATACCGTTAACTGTGTCCCCCGTCGCCAGCAGCTTTCCGGCGAAGCAACAGTCATCCACATTGGCCGTCAGCGGTCCGCCACCCAGAATACCTCCTACACTTCGGCCGTTGAGTTCCACCGTTTTATCCACGCTGCAGTTCGAAATCTGCGGTTGGATACTACCGTATATACCTTCCGAGAAACCGGCAATCGCACCACTGTACTGTCCGGCCGAAATATACGATTCGGCCACCCTCACACTGCGGATCACCGCGCCGGAACCGATCACCGCAAACAGACCTGAACGGCCGCCGTTACTCGGGTCAGGTTCATAGGGGATGTAAATACCGCTGACGGTATATCCCTGACCATCCAGACAGCCACGAAATGCCCCATCGGAGTTCCACTTTCCAAACCAAATTCGTGGATTATTTTCCTTCCACTCATCCGTTCTCACGTCGTTGAGCAGAATATCCGCCGTAAGCACATAATATTTTCCGGTTGTGTCTGTTTCCTGCACCAGCTTCGCCAGTTGAGCACCATTCGCAATTTGATACGGATTTTCCGCGCTGCCGTCTCCGCCTGCGTAAGAATATGCCGTTGTGCCATTCCAAATCATCGATTCCGCCACAGCACGGATGATCACCCCTCCGGTCACCGTCGCCATCCACAACACAAGAAAAAACACTGTCAAACCTAAAACCAGACTTCGCTTCGTTTTCAAGGATAACGCGCTCTTCAAGCCACTCAATCCTTTCTACGTTTTGCAGGTCTGTCGTATTCATTTTCGTGGAATAGCAGGGCATATAGCGAAAAGTCTGTTTTTTACTCCTGCTCTGCCTTTTCCTTCAAATAAGCATTCAGGCGCTCCACACCGGCGTCTACTGAGCCCATCCGGGTTCTCAGTTGCTGCTGGATCTGCGCCGGATCGACACTGGCAATATTCCAGTACTCAAAACGGTCCTCACCCAGAATCATCGTCGTTCCCAAGAGCATACCGGAGAATTTCTCGGCAGTATCCACCGCTGTCAGCTGGAAGAACATAGATTCCGCATCAGCGTTCAGGAACGCCGAGCCGATATCGTATTGATTGACATCCAGATAATACCGCAGGAATATGCCGGCCGCTACCGGATTACTGGCCCCTTTGACCAGGCCCCAGCCGCGGAATATGCCCGTCTGTTTTGCCTTAGTATTTTCGTCCCAGTCGGGCAGGAACGTGAAGCCGATATGATCCGGATTCATGCCCTGCCAATAGCCGTTTTTCTTCAGTCCATAGGCGTTGGTCATGGCAATGCCGACCTTACCGTTTTTAAATTCATCGCGATAATCATAGCCGATTCCGCGAACAAGACCATCCTTAATCGCTTGGGACATATACTGCATTACCTGGATCAACCGATCATCGATACCATTGACAAACTTCTTGTCTTCAAACCGATAAAAACTGGAGCCAGTGCTGCCTAAAAGGGTTTCCACATCCAGGTAGCCTCCAACGTAACCGCTGCCGAGTTCCTTAACTTGCATCATCACCCGTTTCATCGCATCAAAGGTCCATTTTCCGGCCGCATAGTACTCCGCTGGCGTAGTAATGTTATTATCTTCTAACAGCTTTTTGTTATAAAAGATCAGATCGGCTTCGTTCCATATGTTGCCTACTGTGTTGACCAAATAGGTTTTTTCCTGAATTGTAGAGCGCTCAAGCGTTCCCTTATCCCAGATGGGATCCTCCAGATTCAGCTTCATGGCGTCAATTGGCTGTAAAACCGACAGCGAAGACGGAAAAAATTCGTTGTCGAAGAAGATATCGGGAGAATTTCCGGCCGCAATATTGCCGGCAATGGTCAGGCTGTACTGATTCTGTGGAATCAGGTCGATTTTAACGTTGATACCGTATTTTTTCTGAAACGCTTCGACAACCGCCCCATCCTCACCATTGGCCGGATCCTTCCATGTGGCAAAACGCACCGTAGTGCCTCGATAATCCTCAGGGTCGACGCCTTCGGCAAACGTAATTTCTTCCGCAGTGGAACTGCTTGGTGAACCGGGACCCCCGTCCGAACTGCCGTCACCGGAGACACCGCTGGTCTCTGGATCGCTAGAACAGCCGGCCGCTATAAACAGGACCGCTGCCAACAATGCCGATAACAAACGTACTTCTTTTTTCATAGTAATGCTCATTCCTTTCTTTGTGAGGGAGCCCTCGGCGGATAACCGGTATGTCCGCTCGCGACAGCCGCTCTAACTGATATGAACCGCCTTATTGAACACAGACGCACCGGGAGCTTTACCGGTAAAAGCCCCAGCAGTCTGAAAATCCCCCTGTAAATTTATCCGGTAATGCCCACGCGCACGACGCTTTCTACAAACCAGCGCTGCATCACCATATACAGGATAACCATCGGCATAACAAACATTACGCATCCAGCCATCAAAATCGCCATGGATTCCGGCTGGCTCGGAGTTAGGGAATAGCCCAACGGCGGCAACGCATCCTGCATGAGTGTAAGCATAACCGCCAACGGATAATGATCGTTCGTGTACATCGAGGCGAGAAAATAGTCATTCCAATGCCAAATTACTGAAAATACGAAAACGGTCAGGATAACTACGCCGGACGAGGGAAGGGCAATGCGTACAAAGGTGCGAATCGGACCCGCCCCATCGATCCAAGCGGCTTCCTCCAGCTCCGCTGGAAGCCCCTTGAAAAATTGAATATAAATAAAAATCAGTATCCCCGAACGTAACCCTGCGCCAAACAGCGAGGGGAGCCAGAAAGCGAGCGGAGAACCAAGAATATTGACCCGTAGATCAACACCTGTCAGTTGATTAATCAACCCAAATACTCCAAAAATGTCCATATTTGCATAGTTTGTGACCCGCGGAATGATGATCATAGTATCCGGCACCAAGATGGTTAAAAACAACATGGCCAGCATGACACGCCGCAGTGGAAACCGAAACCGCGCGAAGCCGTATGCCGCCACAGCACAGCTGATCACCTCAATCAATGCACTGACCATCTCTAAGGACAGCGTAGATAACAGGGAACTCCCATACCGCAGCACCCGGGCGGCAATTCGATAGTTTTTAACCGGATCAATCGCCTCCGGTATCCAGACACGTGCAGAGTTCATAAAGGATTCACGAGTACGCAGTGATGTGACAATCATATAGAGAAACGGGTACAGTACCACGAAACCGATCGCCAGAAGTACAATCAGCCGAAAAAGCGAAAACAGTGTGTGTCCCACAGCGGTCAGTTGCCGTTTGCGTTTATAGGCCACAGGCCCTGCTGGATGGATAATCTCCGTTATGCCTTTCACGTTTTCGCCTCCTTACGACCAGCGTTTGATGAGAATACGGTTATACAATCCAAGTACCAGTCCCATAACCGCGCCGACAATCACAAAATACGCCCACAGCACCGCCGATGTTTCATCATACAGCCCGGCTTTCATCAGTTGGAACAATTGGCTGACCAGCGCGTTCCGGCTACTGGTCAGTTGCTCCACCATGGTGAAAAGCGCTACCAACAGCGTTACCTGGGAAAGCATCGGGAAGGTAATGAACCAGAACTCCTCCCATTTTGTCGCCCCTTCCACACGTGATGCCTCATACAGCGATGCCGGAATAGCCTGTAGGCCGGCAATAAACAGGACAATCTGAATCCCGCTGCTCCAGATCAGGTCAAAAATGCTGTTGATAACCTGCTCCACATAATCGGAGATAACCGCCGGCAGGTTCAGCACACTGATTACATCTGCAACACTGAACATATTGCCAGTCAGCGATTCTGAAGCCGATGCGCCGGTCATATCACTTCCGGTGGTCAGAAACATCAGATTTAACACGATTCCGGTAGAAATAATTACCGGCAGAAAAAACAGCGCCCGGAAAAAAAGACGACCGCGGAATTTCTGATTCAGAATCAACGCCAGCACCAGGCTGATCAGCAGAATAAAGGGAAGCGAATACAGGATAGTTCCTACCGAGGACCACATATTGGTTACATAGTTTGGGTTTTCCAGCAGAGCATACCGATAATGCTTAAGTCCCACCAGACTAATCTGAAGCCCTTCACCGGTCAGCTGTACATCCGAAAAGGAATACAGGATGGACTGTATCGCCGGCATAGCGAAAAACAGAACAAATCCGATCAGCCATGGCGTCACGAACAGCAGTCCATATCGGCTTTTCAGCTTGGTAATCCCTTGATTTCTTCTTTTCATGATGCATTTCCCTCCATCCGGAAGCCAAGCGGGTTTACTTCTCCGGCTGGCGAGGTCAGTGTTCGCTCTCCGTAGTTGACATATACGGTCACTCCATTGCTGAAAGTTGTCATCCGCAGGCCGTTTTCCAGAATGCGATGGTCCAGTATTTCCGCGTTCGCCGTCTGCCCGTAATAATCCCGGAGAGCCCGTGTCTGTTCAGCAATCTGCCCGGATATGTCAGAAAATACACTGCCGTAAAACACTGGATACGCCGCATCCAGCAGAACACTGTCGTATTGATGGATCACGGTATAGTGCAGTCCGCTGCCACTCTCTACGGCCTGCAGTAATATTTTCTGCGGTTCCGCCGCAAGATTCATACTGTCTCCGGCAAGCGGCACATGTCCTTTGAATACCATCGAATAAAAAGGAACATCTTCATCAAAAAGGAGATTACCGGAAGAACAGCCTGGCACATTTAAAAGTTGACTGGCATGAACGGCGGCATAATCATTGGCATCGCTGGCCAAAACCGATCGGTCGGCCGCCTTAAGCTTGAGCATCGCATCCCGAACATCTGCCCCCATATTCCCTCTGGCGTAATACAAGCTGCTCTCGGTATCTCCATAATCTGAATAAGCGGTATTGGCCAACGATCCGATTCCGATCCCATACAGACCCCAGTCAGCTGTTTTTTCAAGCAGATGCGTGACGCTGCTGTCCACCTGACTGCGGGACAGCAACAGATAGCGTCCTGCCTCCACACGACCGCGCACAGCGATATCAAATTTGTACTGATAAGCAATTTTCCGGCCGGCACTGTACGCCGCATCGAAAAATGTAGAAAAGCCGCTCCCGCCACTGGAAAAATGCACCAGTTCAAAATCCATATAGGTCTGAACACCGCTATCTGTGCAAAAAGCCAGAAGGGAGCGAAGGTCTTCCAGCGTTCCCAGAGAGCGGTTTATTGTATACCCGCCGGCAGGCTTGCCCGGGTCGAGGCCGGTTGTCCCGAATCCCTTTAGACTGACCGTCATGGGTACGTCGGCAAGCTCCCTGAGCTGTTCGATCATGTCGGTCGCCTGGGCGATCGTGGTCGCTGCATAAAGCGATTCATACGGTAAGCCGAGAAAAGATTTGGGCACCATGGCACCGCCAAGAAACTCCACATGAAGCGCACTGTCTTCACAGGTTTCCGGCAGCCCTGCGTTCGTTTCCAAATAGTGGCGGTACAGCCGTGACATGCCCGCATACCCTGCCTCGTCACCTTGCAGAGGATAAAAGCCAATGCTCAGAATATCCCCGATCATCGCATCCGCATAGACCACATTCTGCACTTTCGTACTAGCAAACAGACTTGCAATATTATCTGTACTGCCTCTAAGCTGAAATGTGGCATACACCGCGGAATATTTCAGCGCGGAAGCACCGATCCGTGCCTGTATGACAGCGTGCTCTGCACCGGATTCAATAATGGCACATGTACCAGCAGCAGCATCTACAGCACCGTAAACCGGTAGCTTTATCTCTTTGGTGGTGGTCGGGGAATTCCACGTCTCTGCCGCAGGATCCCTACCATACACATCCTCCGAAAACAGCGAGCCCTGCCGGGACAGCTCTTTAGCATAAATCAGAGCACCGGAACCGGATGGAACAAACAGATAGCCGTCCTCCGAGCTGTTCGCTGTGTTACACCAGAAGGGGGCAAGAGAAATGCGGATTATCTGGTCATCTTCTTCCTGAATCTCCTCCGGCCGAATCGTCGCCAGCACACCGGATTCCCGCAAGGTATATTCCACCGGAATCATAAAGGCATTGCTGTCGAAATAATATTCTACCCGCAGGCCGTTTTCCAACCGGGTGCATCGAATACGGCCGTTGTTAACCGCACCGGTATAGGATATTACGGTATCGAGCGAACGGGTTTCCCCGTCGATATACTCTACAAAAAGGGCGGATTCCACCTGCGGACTGCGTTTGATCGGCATACCCAAGTCATCAAACTGCTCATCCTCGCTTCGCTTTGGAGAGGTGCCCCACACGGCCCCGGTAGCCGTATCCTGCAGCCGGACACTGCTATTGGAAGCATCCCACAGCAATCGGTAATCCCCGTTTTCGGCCACAACTTCCCCATCTTCCGGTACAGCGGCGGCAGCAGCAGCATCAAAGGCCAGCGGCGACCGAGTGCTCTCCCCGCCGCTGCATCCGGTCAGCACGACCGCCAGTAACAGGCACAGGAGTACACGACCTGTTTTTTTCTTCAACCAAACCGCCTCCGCTTCACATCAAGAGTTCCATACAAACCGTTGCAATAAAAGCATACAGCTGCTGGAGCAGCAGGCCCACCATAATGATCAGAAACACCATCGCCGCCATAGCCAGAAGCGTCAGAACACCGGTTCCGATAAAGCGGGACATGCTGAAATCATGGATTTTGATCATGCCGACTACCAGAATAACCAGCATGAACAGAACCGCCACAGCGTCCAAAATGCCCAGGAACTCCGCTTCCGCGGGCAAAAGGACATTCGTCAGAACAAGCAGCAGCAACTTTTCTATAATCAGCGGCAGCAGGCTGTAACAGGTGACCACCGTGATTTCCCGGAGTCTTCCGCGACCACCCAGCAATGTGCAGACCATCCAGTTGCAGACAATCCACAGCCCCACCACGCCGGCACTGCGCACCAGCACCCAGAACGAATTGAAACTTTCAGGATCATAATAGGTAAACAGGAAACCTCCCGCCAGGATCTGCAGAACCGAGAAAATGTAAAAAAGCAACACGAGCAGGCCGCACAGAGGCAGACTTCCGCGTTTTTTCTCGCTGATCTCTTCACAGCTTCTGACAGGATGAGTAAGCATTGAAAACAAGAGTCGCGCTTCGTCATTTTTAATCAGAACCACTTTCCGGCGCATAGTGACGATAAGCACCACCGCCAACCCGCCGGCCAGTACCAGTCCTGCCACAAGAAGAAGCCAAAAATACCGCCCAAGGAAATCCTGCCGGTACATTTCAAACGCCAGCGCATATGTAGCGCGGTCGTAACCGTCCTTAGCCACGGTCATGGCCTGCCGATAATCGCCTTCGGTAAGATAAGCACGGGCCAGTCCCCGATAAGCCGCCTGAAGGCTGCGATCCTGCTGCATCACCTCCTGCCAACCCGCTTTGGCCTCCAAATAATTGCCGCCAAGCGTGAGATCCGTCAGTTCCTGAACCTGTTCGCCAAACCCGTTAACGCGAAAGACAGTCAGGGTATTGTTCAGGCTGTCGCCTATCAGAACGTCCCCTTCCCGAAGCGCAATAGACGAGGCCATGCGAAAAGTCCCCTCCTGCGTCCCCTCTCCCATACCGCCGCCGAATGCTGTGAGCATATAACATTCCCGGTCATACACCAGCACCCTGCCAAACTGCGATTCCAAGCAGTAAACAAAGCCGCGGTTATCCACCGCCAGACTGATAATATCCTGATTGATGGTTCTCCCTTCCTGATAGGTGGAATTGACGGCATCATCGGTAAAATTGATGTTTTCTGAATGCAGAATGTTATTTCCCGTTCCGGGACTAAGCCTGCGTATCTGTCCGCTGCGTTCATAATCTTCTGTATATCCGGTTGCGGTATACAAAAAATTATCGCCATCAAGTGCCAGATCTACAAAAACGTAAGGGAGCTTCCGGCTGCTGGCCGCCTTTTTGGAATCATTGAGAAAAAGGCGATTCCAAATATTGGTCAGCGCACCAAACAGCCCGCTGCGCACTGGATTGGCGCCGAAAAAGCCGGAAAAACTTCCGTCCGGGGCATATAACAGTGCGCCATAATAGGAGCCGTCACTGAGAACATACAGATATCCTGAAGAATCAATCACCGCGCTCAATGGGCGATACAGAAAATCTTCAGGAATCAGCGGAGAATCCGGCAACTGACATATATCGATAAATGTGCCCTCTCCGGTACAATGGATTAGCCGGGCGTGTTCAGTATCACAAATATACAGTGTCCCGTCCGTATGCGCATACAGTCCCTTCGCGCCGGTAAAATCGAGCGTTTCTCCAACATTATCCACGACCGGCCCGATTTCCCGAACCAGTTTATAATCGCTGTCAAGTACTATAATTCGGGAAGCGCTGTCCAGCAGATAGACGTTTCCCTGGGTATCGGTACATACGTCATTGAGGGCGCTGAACGCTTCCACACCGATCTTCTCCGCGCTCAGCACGGCTGCCGTTTCATACATCGGCCGATTATACACGGCCTTGCGTTCACTTCCGCTGATTCCCTCCCAGTATGTATAGCTTTCATAGGGAACCTGCTGTGCTGATTCAGCGGCGGCAGTAAACACTGCACCGCTCAGTACAGCGACCGAAAGCACGGCGAGGAAACAACGCATTGTTTTGCTGGCCATAGTCATCCTCCCTTTGTTCCTTGCCGCCTTATTCCTTTATGCCGGCGCTGCTCATCGCTTCCACCACATTGTTCTGCGAAATGAGGTACACAATAATCGGCGGAATCATCATAATGGCTGTCACCGCCATAGCACTGCCCGTTCGGGCTATCCCGCCTGCCGTGATCTGCGTCACAATCTGGGGCAATGTTTTGATCTGTTCGCTGAAAATCGTCCCATTGGGAACCGCCGCCCAAATATCCCGGAAAGCAAAAAGCGTTACTGTCAGCCATGCCGGCCGGATAACCGGCATGACGATTGACCAGAAAACCCTGTACGGCCCCGCTCCATCGATGCTCGCCGCTTCCAGCAAAGCATCAGGGATATAGCCCTCTATATACTGCTTCATCAGGAATACGCCAAGCGTCGTCGCCAGCTGCGGCAGAATATACACCCAATAGGTGTCAATCATATGCAGCTTAGATACGATTAGATACTGTGGGACCGCCAGTGTATAGGCGTTGAACATGAGTGCGAACTGAATGATCAGAAAAATCACGTTTCTTCCGCGAAATTTCGCTTTGGACAACACAAAAGCTGCCATAGCAGAAACGATCACATACAGCACTGTTGTGGCGACGCTGGTAAACAGGCTGTTAAAAATATACCGGGACAACGGTACCTGCAGATTTGAAAGCAAATCCGGCAGCGACAGATAGTTCGCGATTGTCGGCCGCCTGACAAAAAAGGTCGGGGGAAAAATCAGGAGTTCGTCGATCGGCTTAAATGATGTAGCGACAGCATAAATAAGCGGCAGCATGGTAAACAGCCCTGCCAGGGTAAGAAAAAGGAAATAGAAAAAATTGCCGATGCGTGAACGGGTAAAGCGCCGGCTGAACGAGGCTTTGGATCGTCCCCGCTCAGATGACGCTGATATTCCGAAAATCATGTATCCTTCACCTCCGGGTCATCTGCAATATCTTGCCGATGAGCAGGCGGGTGAGCGCCATCAGCACAAACAATATTACCGCGATGGACGAGGCATATCCCAGCTCATATCGTACTGTTGCCACGTCGGTCATGTGGGAGACAATGGTATCTACTGCATGGCTTGCGCTCGGATAACCTGCCAGCTCAATGGCCACAGCACTCAGGGAAAAACTGGCCTGAATCTGCATGACCGCGCTGAACAGAAGCATATGCTGCATCGACGGCAATGTGATGTACCGAAGCTCCTGCCAGCGGTTGCGGATCCCATCTATGGTGCCCGCTTCATACAGATCACGGCTGACATTCTGCAGTCCGGATATATTCGCCAGAAAGGATATCCCCATACTCTGCCACAGCTGCACCAGGATGATGATCGGCATCAGATAAGACGGCTCACGCAGCCAGACCACCGGTTCAGTAATAATTCCGATGGAAAGCAGCAGACTGTTGATATAACCGTAGCTGTCTCCACTGAAAGCCACCTTCCAGATAAAATACGCATTCCCCACCAGAGAGGGAGCGTAAAACATAAAGGAGAGCAGTGTACGCACCTTTGGGTTAAACTCATTGACAAACCATGCCAGAAGGAACGAAAGCAGAAAACCGGCCGGTCCCGACAAAATCGCAAAGACCAAGGTGTTTTTCAAAACTATTGGAAAAACGTCGTCATCCAGAAACATCCGGCGATAATTATCAATGCCGGTAAACTCCGGTACCGACAGCATATCGTATGAGGTAAAGCTGAGTACTATAGAGGATATAATTGGGAGTATAGTAAAGATTATAAATAGAATCAGGAACGGGGCCAGCATGACAAAATAAGGCCCATGCATCGCCAGACGGCTGTGCCCACTGGCTGTATTCATCTGCTTTTTGCGCATGGTTTAGCCTCCCTGTCCGCTGTATTCATCGATTTTCCGCTGTATCTCCCTGTCAGCCACCCGACTCCATTTCACCAAGGCATCCTTGACATTGGAATCACCATTGATTACCGCCCAGTAGGCCTGATCAACGGCACGGGTCAGATAATAGCTCCCGGGGATTTCCGGAATTTCGCGAACGCTTTCCCATTGGTTCAGCAATTTCTCCAGATCGCCCGTTCCCCAGACCAAGCTCCTGAACGCCTCCACATTCGAGGTCTGCGGCCTTCCAAGCATCCCCAGCGCCGATTCCACATTCCGGGCATACCTCGTTTGCGTCTCTGCCGAGGTCCACCATTTCAAAAATTCCCACGCTTCTTCATGATGAGCGGATTTTTCCACAATCGCGCAGCCGGTTCCGAAGCCTGCCACCGTATTGTTTCCGCCGGTAGTACCGGGTACATTAGCCACCGACCAACGTCCCTTGATCTCCGGAGCCGCATCGTACAGCGTAAGGTATACCGAATAAGCGGCAATACCGAGCGGCATGGTACCTACACGGAAACGGTTATAAAAATCCGCCTCTTTAAGATATTCATATTCTAAGTAAAATGAGGTCCAGTCCTCAAAGGTCTGCTGCGCCTGAGGTGTGTTTAGTGCTGTGGCCGTCTGTTCCTCATTGTATAGGGACAGTCCGCGCTGTCCCATCATGGTGGGAAACAGGTTCAGACTGCCAATTCCGCTGTTGACCGTTGTGGTTGTCGTAATTTGCGTATACGGGACATAAACCTCCATATTATTGCGCTGGATAATGGTTGCTGTCTGCAGGAATTCATCCCAAGTTGACGGCACTTCCAGTCCAAGGCTGTCCAAAACATCCTTACGATAAAACAGGATATAAAAATTCTGGGTGTCCGGAAGAGCGTACAGGTGCCCGTTATACCAGTAGGGAACATCGGCCCCAGCCTGAAAACGCTCCAGCACATCTTCGTAATCCGGGAACTGGGAGAGATCATATAGTGCGCCGCGCATGCCGAGATTTACGGGCTCACTACGGGTCATCATCAAAGCCATATCCGGATAATTTCCGGACAGTATTCCGTTGACCAGACTGGTGTTTACCAATTCAACCTGAACCGAAATCCCCGTCTTCGGGGTAAAAGAATCCTGAATAAGCGCATTGAGCGCCGTCGCCTGATCCCTTCCCCAGTTTACCCATAGCCGGAGCTGTTCACCGCTTTCAGCCGTTCCGGTCAGCGCATAATCCCGTGTAAAGGAATAAAACAAACGCTGTGCGCCAAACAAAAGAGAAGCCAAAAAACCGGTGTCCGTTTTTTCGTATTCTCCCCCGGCCTGTACCAGCTGTATCCAGTCGATGGAAAGCGGCATCGATTTCATATCGTAGAGCCACGAGCTCAGGGAAGAATAATTGTTGTAGTAATCCTTTACATAATGCTGCGCGGTATATGGCCTCTCCACCATGATGTCCAGAACCCGCTTCATGTTGTTCATGGCCGCAATATACTGGTTCCCCCGCTTCCCGGTAAAATCCTGCATATCCTGCACCAGGGTGGCCAGGGCATCACTGCAGGCGGCCAGGGTTTCGTTGAAATCCGGAATCTGGCGGAACAGCTCATAATCCCGGTTGTAATCCGGTGTTCCGCCGGTAATCTTGACTATTTCGATGTATTCGTCACCGAGCTGTTGGACGATTCTGGACAGCCGTTCATAATACACGGCCATCTCCCCGAGCGTTACCTCCAGAGACAGTTCATGTTCCCCTGCATCGAGCCAAAGATAATACGGCTGTCCGTCCTCAGCGCTGAATTCATAAAAACTCCATTGCGGATCATAAGGGAACCGCAGCGTCTTAGCCTCTTTGAACGGCGTTTCCCCATCTATTTTCAGCCAACGCCAGCTTTCGCCGTTAATTACGGCATTCTGCTTATAGCGGAATCCCAAACGGTAATAGCCCGCCGTCTTTACCCGAAAAGACCAAGTCAGGGTTTCCCTCGGGCTTTGCCAGGAAGTACCGCCAATGTAGTTAATCCGGGTATAATACGCATCTGCCGGTGACATTCCAGCGTCATTGGTATCCGCTTTGGGCACCATGGCACTATTTGATTTAACCGCGGCGTCTTCCCCTTCGATCACAATCGGCTCATACACATCCGTACGGATATCCTCCGGTGTAACATAAAAATCTGCCCTTTCCGGTGCTGCCAGAGCCACTTCCGCAATCACGAGCGGCTGTCCGGGCTCCACGAGTTCCAGCCAGTGTTCTCCTTCGCTCAGGCACACTGTAAAGGGCTCAACCGTCACCCCGGTATAATCGGCCGCATCCGCTGTCAGGAATTCTCCCGTCTCCGTCTGTTCCGGTGACAGTTGATTACCCTGCGCATCCGTTTGAAATTCTTGTACAGCGTTTTTCCACGCCCGCGGGAAAATCACCTTCTCAAACTCTTCGAACGGATATTGTCCATCGAGTCGGATACCCGGCTCCGGCTCAGCTCCGCCGGATGGCAGGCAGTAAGTCAGACGGATTTCATAAAGCGCTTTGGCCGGAACGGTAATACGCCAGCCCACGCTTCCCTGACCCGATTCCCAAACCAGCACGTCAGTCCGTCCGTTGTACTCCTGCTGAATAACGGCACCGCTACTTTCTTCCTGGGCAAATGAAGAACCGGAAACCGCTACATCCTCAACAGCCAGCGGAGTATCCGCATAGCCTCGAATGTACGCGCTATATCCGGATGACTCCCACACTGTCGATCTGCCTGTATCTGTTCCCGCTTCCTCCGCACTAATCTGTCCGCCAGCGGACTGCACTCCCAGGCAAAGGGGCACAGCTGCCACCATGGCCAAGACGCGTTGGAACGTTTTCTGCATTGCAACCCCTTACCCTTCTTCAGCGGTCTTCCACTGCTGCTACTGCACCGTATAAACGGTTCCCTCCGACGGCTTTTGATACAGCCGGATCCAGTCCACATCGTATTCTACCGGAAGATTCACATTGGCAATCTCACATCCGTCATACGGCTTAAAAGTGCTGGATTCTGTAAAAAGATGATTGTTCAGAATCAGGTAAGCCGGATCATGAAACCCTTTCATATCGGATTTTCCATCAAAGTTTTCGGTGAGGTCAAAGGTCATATAGCATTCCCCATCGATATACATGCGCATGGCATCCGGTGTCCATTCAAAACCATAGATATGAAATTCGTCCTTCAGGCCGCTGGTCTGTGCAAAGACATACGGCGTGATATCCGCTAAGCCCTGATACTGGGAGTGTTCGCCATTATCATACCACTTGTGAATATTCGGAGTGGCCGTGTTTGAGGAGGAGAAAATTTCGAAAATGTCCACTTCCATATGATAATTGCTGCTTTGTTCCGGTCCAAGCGTATTACCACCCAGCATCCACAGGGACGGCCATGCCCCCGGCAGATACGGAACACGCGCACGCATTTCCAGATAACCGTATTGAAAGCTCATCGTCTCCCGAGTGAGCACAGACGGCGAGGCCGCATATTCCACCGTCGGGTCAGTCGGATCATAATAATGTATGGCTCGCAGCTTAAGCAAACTGTCCTCCACAAGCAGGACATCCGGATTATCTTCTAACAGCTGCAATTCTGCAGTTCCTTCCATCCGCGCTTCCAATCCCCATTTCGATGCATCCAATACGTCAGTGTCGAATTCATCGCCCCATACATATGTATATCCATTCAACTTGGTATCTTCGAAATCAAAGGTTTCCTCAAAGGTGCTGATTTTCCCATCAGCATAAGCGCCGTGAGAAAGACGATATACCGCCTTATCAAGCCCCAGGTAATGACCGGCGTCAAGAACCAGCTTCTGTCCCTGAAGCCTAAGCGCATATCGGTTAACCGGCAAATCCCTGATACTTTCCTCCCTGTTGGTTCTGCCCAGCAGGATTTCCTTCTCCGTCGGTGCCGCGCTATCTTCCTGTACTGCAAGCGCAGCGCCAGCTGTCTTTTTCCAATAAGCCGATAGGCGTTCGGCGGCAGTGGCGGCATTTTTATCTCCCGCCGGATACACGATGGTATATCCAGCCGGACCGTCCCATGTCATCGTTTCTCCGGATACGTCTGACGAATCCGCCGAGTTGCCCGTGGACGATGATGACGTGCTATCTGTCGGCACAGAACTTGTTTCCCCAGACTCCTGTGATACCCCTGTGTTGGATAGGCAGCCCGACAAGTTGGTGCATACCAGCAGTGCCACCAGCAACAGACCACTTATGTTCCTCGTGTTGATCCTCATCCTCCAGACCTCCTGTAATAGATTTAGTACGGCAGGGGATTTCCTGCCGATGTTTCAGCTTTTCCGCTTTGGTAATATTCCGAAGCCCGCCGACAAAAAACGGAAAAGTCATGATGCTGTATTATAGAGCGATTTTTCCATTCCGGTCAGCTATTCATGAATCAAGTATATGATCATAAACTGCCACCGCAATATTCTATTTTTGTTTATATTGCTCTATTATTATAACAGAAGTTGTAAACAAATTTCCATGAGAATAAGAAATGAAAAACTGAGAAAAACAAGTTAAACAGACCCGCAATGATAATGCGATATTCGGCCGCATAGTTTCTATTATAACAGCATAATTTCCGTATTTTTATGCCAATAATATCCTGTTAAAAAGCAGTCAATCCGCTATGCATATCAGCGCCAGAAAGTGTAGGTTCCTGGCTCAACCAAGTCTTCGTGTCCCCCAAACACGACAAGCGCCGGAACAGCAGTGCGGACATCCAGGCGAATCCGATCCTTAATATAGCTCCAGCTCGAATGGATTCTCCCATGTCGGGTATCCACAGTTGCTTCGAGCCAACCCAGACGCTTGTCCGGGAGAGGCTGTATTCTGACACGTGAAAAACCAGGGTACTCTTCCAAAACACGGATGCCGGCTGCCTTCTCATAAATCCAGTCGATGACCGAACCGTATGCGTAATGGTTAAAGGAATTCATATCGTTACTCCAGAATCCGCCATCCTCCAGGATGCTGTCCCAATGCTCCCACATCGTGGTAGCACCTTTCTCTACGGAATACAGCCAGGATGGATACTCCTTGCGCAAAAGCAACGAATAAGCCAGCTCGGTGTGACCATAGTCGCTGAGCACATGCAGGATATACGGTGTTCCTACAAAGCCCGTCCTGTTTTGGCCTCCGTCCCGGATAACCAGTTCCGCCAGTGCATCCGCCGTCTTCTGGGGATCCTCAGCCAGACCGAACTGAACAGCCAATACATGCTCTGTCTGGGTATGGCAGCTGGGAAATGCCTGACGGAATGCCACAACGATATTGCTGTGCAGCTCCTCATACTCCCGCATATCCCTGCCCAAAATCCGCCCCGTCTTGGCCAGCAGCGCACAAGAATGGGCATAAAACGCCGAGGCGATGAAATCCTCCCTGGTGGATCCCTTATGACTTCCCGATGGAGCATCAAGCGCCAGCCAGTCGCCAAAATGCCGGCCGCCCGTCCATAAAAACGGCGTTGTGGTAACCGAACGGATATACTCCACCCATCGACGCATACTGTCAAACTGTTCGTCAAGTATCTGGGTATTGCCATATGAGAGATACAGCTGCCAAGGGCAAATGATCGCGGCATCCCCCCACGCGGCACTGGGCGCGTTATCAGGCAGATAATCCGGGACAACCTGTCCCACAGCCCCATCCGCCCGCTGCTCTGCCGCTACATCGTGTAGCCATTTCCGAAAGAATTTTTCCACATCGTAATTATAGCTGGCAGCCTTGATAAAAACTTGAGCATCCCCTGTCCAGCCAAGCCGTTCATCTCTTTGAGGACAATCCGTGGGAACATCCAGAAAATTGCCTCTCTGTCCCCAGAGAATATTGGAAACCAGCTGGTTGATCTCCGGAACGCCGCAGCGCAGCGTTCCGGTCTGACGCATTGCCGAATAAACGGCAATCGCGCAGAACTGCTCCGTTCGGATTTCTCCAGGGAATCGCTCCAGCTTTATGTAGCGAAATCCGAAAAAGGTAAGCAGGGGATGCCAGGTCTGCTTCCCTTCACGGCAGAAATAGCGAACCTGCGCCTTGGCGCTGCGGTAATTGGCATTATAGAAATTCCCATCCCGGTCCAGCACCTCTCCGTGGAGGAAACATACCTCCTCACCTTCTTCAGCCTCTACCGTAAACTCCACATATCCGGTGACCTCCTGCCCAAAATCCACTACGATTTCTCCAGCAGGTGTCCGAAAAATCGATTTTGCCGCAACACGCTCCTGTTCGCAGATAAGTTCTCCTTCCTGTGGGATGAGGATGTCTTTTGGCCACGAAAAGACCTCAGCGGTGCTCCATTCAGGCGTGACAAAGCCAGCGTTGTACACCTCGCCGTCGTAGATTTCACTGAATCGCACCGGACTTTCGCCCCATAGCCAGCTGCTGTCCGTCGGTATCACCCGGACATCTCCACCGCCGAAGTCCAAACAAATGGCTCCCCAAATACCGATCGGACCAGCAGCTCTGCGTGCCTTGTCTTCGGATTCCAGCCAGCCGGGCATCGGCGAGGAAAACCACCCTCTGCCCACCGTAATGGTCAGTGTATTGTCGTCGCACAACTGTTGAGTGATATCATACTGCTGATACTGCAGTCGCTTGGCATATGCTGTCCATCCCGGAGCAAGCACATAATCGCTAACCCTCTCACCATTGATCCGGGCTTCGTATACTCCCAGCGCTGTGAGGATGAGCGTCGCTCTTTTGGCTGGTACTGGGCAGCTCCAAGTTTTTTTAAACACCGGACACACCCCATCAGTGGAACGGGCCGGCCGGATCCATTCTGCCTGAACATCCACCATACAATCCCCCTACATGCTGGTATTTTGTGTCTGACAGAAAGCTTGCTCTTTCTTCCTGTCGACCTGTACCGTCATGCCGTCATAGGCAACGAGGAACCCTCCTGCATCGGCCAGCGGAACAAGTTCATCGTAAGTAGCTTTTCCATTGTGCGAAAAGTGCGTGAGCACAAACAGAGTCTCTTCCGAAGCAAGCCCTTGCTTCATCAGACGCTGCCGTACCTCCCGAACCGCCTCAAGGCTCATATGTCCATGGCGCAGGCCGGTCATCGCCTCCGTACAGTCCAAACTTATCAAAGAAAACCGAGGCCAGGTTTTCTGCAGGTAGTTCCAGGTGCTTTCGGGAAAATATCCGGTGTCATTGGCGTACAGCAGGCACACCCCATTTCTCTCAATCAGATAAATAACCGGCTGTGTACGCAGGTCATGATCCGCTTCCAGTGGGGTTACCGTATAGCCCTGTACGGTAAACGGCACAAACGCTTCAATCTCCTGTATCCTGACCCGGTCCTGCGCCTGCATGTTCATTGCACAGATAACGCGTTCAATATCTCGGCACGCCGGACCAGTTCCGTAGAATGTAAGAGCGCCCTCTGTTGTATGACAGAAACCCTCTTTCCGGTTTTCCAGCTCCGGCGCATAAAGATGATCGCAATGGTTATGCGTGATTAAACACGAATGGATTTTTACCAGAGATGTATCGTACGCAAGCGCATGTGTATAGGTATCGGCTGGAAAATCTATCAGCAATGTACCGTCGATGATAGCTTGGCTCCGGGTGCGTATATTCCTTCCGCCCAGCCGCCGGCTTTCGGCGCATACCGCACAGTCGCAAAACGCAGCCGGAATCCCCTCGGCAGCCGCCGTGCCCCAGTATTGTATTTCCACTCAGTCTACCTCCGTTTCCACCGCAATCCCATCTGGCACCCGAATCTCTACGGCGGTTTTCCCACCGTCGGTGCGCATGGCTTTTACATAAACCTCCCCATACGGTGTCGGCCAGTAACCTTCAACCCAGTCCAAGTCCCCCAGATGAGGACTTACCCTCAATTTGCGGCAGCCCGGCTCCAATACCTCGATCCCCAAAATATAGCGGCTCATCCACGGAGTTGGACCGCTGGCCCAGCCGTGACACATACTGTGCCGATACCCCTTATAACAATACCGTCCGTATGTACCGTGCACATCAATTTCCCCCTCATCTGGAAAACGATCAATGGGCGCTGCATCCTTCAACCATGCGATGTCAAAATCCTCCCAGAATGTCGTTGCTCCCAAAGACAGCATGCCGCCCCAGTATTCCCGGATGCACTCCAGGCATCCGGTATAATCCCCCGCGGCAGCCCGGGCCGCCAGAATATAGTAGCCCATAAAGGTGGACATTCCTTCACTGGCTCCCTTTGTTTTTCCCAGAGACAGCAGATCCGCATTAGCCCTTTGCGGATCTGCCAAGCCGGCAAGCACCTGCAACGCAGCCGCCTGCTTGCTGTCCTCACAATCCGCCGAATACCGTTTCAGCTGTTCAAGATCCGCCCGGCATTGGACGGCAAGTTCTGTCTCTCCTAAGGCATCCATTAGAACGGACAGTTTTTTCTCCGCCATGAAATGAAGGGCGTGCATTCCCGCATCGGTTGCCTTTTTTCTGTCACTCGTGGGCCAGTCCAGAAACCGTCCCGTCGGAATACTGTCTGCACCGTCCGGTCCGATATTTTCGGAAAGCTGTCGGCAGATTCCCTTCAAGTATTCCGCTTGATGACGTACCCATGCCAGATCTCCAGTATACATATACCAGTCATGGACAATAATTGCATACCACATCGTATAAGAAGCGATATTGTTCATCCACCCCGGCAGTGGCGTTTCCTTTCGGATAAAATCCAGGCTCTTTGCCACCGAGGGATCAGCTCCGAACACTGACCAGACTGTCATCATCTCCGGATGCATATCCCCCACCCATACCAGGCGATCCCGCTTTATCCCGTCCCACAGGTATTCCTGCATATTGAGATGTACGGTATAGGCTCCGGTCATCCAAATGCGGTTAAGCAGTTCGTCACTGCAGCAGAACTTTCCTCTATAGGGTACATCCTTATATACCAGCTCAGCCACGATCGATTTCAGCACCAATTCCCCACGCTCCACAAGATCTATCCTTACGAAGCGGAACCCGGTTTCCCCGACCGGCGTCATGCTCATCATGCCCAATTCCACAATCATATCCCGCCGTGCATGGTCGTTGGTGGCATTTTGCCCACCGCCAAGTTCGCTCATGGTCTCCATGACGGACTCCCCGAACCGTACCCTTACCCGCGCACCCCGCCCGGTACTTTCCTGCCAGGTCAAGATGCGGATGCCGCCGTGTATTTCACAGCCAAAGTCCAGCAGAATACCGGCCGTCTGCCCATCGGTGCGCAGTATCACCGGTTCGCGGGCAGACAGCGAAATCTGACGGCTGCGCTGTTTAAGCAACTGCTCCTCGTTCTTCACATCGCCTTGCTTCCACAAAATTTTTTCCGGTTCCAGCGTCAGTCTGGAAGTATCCACTTTGCGGCCACGGCTGCAAAGCTCTTGTATCGTATACATCGTCCGCACTCTCCCGTATCAGCAGCCACGTTACAGGTTCTCGCCGTTTTCCCGAATTACGTCGGCGTAATAATAAGCAGAATCTTTCAGTTTTCTCTCTCCTGTCCGGTAGTCAACATAAATCAACCCGAAGCGCTTATCGTACCCCTCCGCCCATTCAAAATTGTCCATAATTGACCAGTACTGATAGCCGATAACCGGAATTCCTTCATCTGCTGCCCGTTTCAGCGCCAACAGGTAGCGGTGGATGAAATCAATACGCTGAGGATCGTGTACTTTTCCATCCAACATCGGGAAATCCACATTGGCCATCCCGTTTTCGGTTATCATCACCGGTAGATGATATCGCTCATAATGAAACCGGGTCATCCAATAAAGGCACTCCGGTGTTATGGCCCAGTCCATAGCCGTCTTTGGCTGGCCGGGATATGCACAGGGATCCGATACGGCTTTGAGGCCGAGATAGTTCAGCGAATGGTAGATGTTGAATCCGAAAAAATCCAGTGGCTGACATATCTGCCGAATATCCTCTTGGCTGAGCACATCCCGCAGCGGTGACGGAATCTCCCCTAAGATTATTGGGTCCATCCACCAGATGTTGCCGGCGCTGCCAACTATGTCGGAATAAGTCAGCTCCCTCGCCTGCCGAATACTGTCCTCTGTTTCGTCAAAAGGGGTAACGCCGACGCCGGTAGGCGCCATACCAATATGCGGAATCCGCTTCGCATGTCTGCGAATCTCACACACCGCCCGGCCGTGTGACAGCATAATATTGCGGGCAACCCGCTTGAGTACTTCCGGCTTTTTCAGGAATGGGGCGTGTACGCCGGTGGCGTACCCGAGCGCGGCAAAGCACTGCGGTTCGTTAATGGTAAGCCAGTAACGAACACGATCCGACAAACTGTCGACCACAACCCCGGCATAATGCGCGAACGCTTCTGCAATCGCCTCGTTTTCCCAGCCGCCCTTTTCATGCAGCCACATCGGCAGATTCCAGTGAAACAGAGTGACGATTGGTTCTATTCCCGCCATGAGCAGTTCATCAACCAATCGGCTGTAAAAAGCCAGCCCCTCCTCGTTGATGCACCCTTCAGCGGGAATTACCCTAGGCCAGCTGATAGAAAAGCGATAAGATTTCAGCCCGATCTGCCGCATCAGGGCGATGTCCTCCCGGTAACGATGGTAGTGATCACATGCCACATTCCCGTTTTCATCATGCTTAATATGTCCACTGCTCAGTGCGTCCCAGATTCCAGCACCCTTTCCTCCTTCGTCATATCCGCCTTCTATCTGATAGGCGGCGCTAGCGGCACCCCACAAAAAGCCCTTGGAAAATGACATAAATATTCCTCCTCAGTTTTAAAATATTGATTGCCCAAAAGCCGTGCCGGATAGAGCAATAAGGCAGAGTTACAGAGGCTTTTCTATTCGCCGTGTGATAGAAGCACGCTGCCTTGGCTTTACCAAAAAAATAACAGATGCGAGCAGCGCTGCTCTTTCCTGCCGGCAAAAAGGACATATATTTCCCAGGAAGCCCTCTACAGCCCCTCTTTCTGCCCGTAGCCTAAAACGAGATAAGGGGGAAGTCCAAAATTCTTACCTTTTCGAGCGGCATATAGCCAATGCGCTGGAAGGTCATCAGGAGTTCATGATTGCTGGTGCTCTGCCGCTCAAAATGGCGCAGAGTGGTACAATCAGCACATATAGTACCCACTTTTGCAGTTTTCCGCGAAAGATCCGGATGCCGATTTTAACCTCCTCTATGAAGCACAGAAAAGACAGTTGCACACATCTCGTCGAGGTATTTAACTCTGATAAGCCTGCCGTCCCATACCGCTCTGAGCTTTATTCTCACGTTCCCACCTTTTGTATACTTGTCTATTTCAGGCGCTATCGACACTGTATTTTCTCTATGCCGCAAAAACCATAACGCCAGTCTAAACGAAAGGTGTTTTACTTTTGCGTTTTTTCTCTGCATTCGTTATCTCAGCAAACCAAGCCCCTACGCTATGTTTCGACCAAAATTCTGTTTTCAGTATAGCAAACCGTCTTCATGAACGCCATGATATAAATAAGCATAAACCTGAAAAAAACAATTTACCCAAGTTGGATGAGTAACCATAAAGAGTTTTCTTCAGGCAAATCAAAATGAGAGGATTTCCTTTAAATAGAAGGAAATCCTCTCATCAAGCTTCTGTTTTATCGTCTGGACAATTTTAAAAAAATCTTATAAAATAAAGTTTGTACCCGAACCGTCAATAGTCTGCATCCAGAAAGGAGTTGCCATACTATGTGGGAAGATCTGAACATCTTTGCTCTGCCTAACCATCCTGTTCCCTTTTTTGGCGAACTGGTCGGTCAATCCAACTGTGACCGCACCTACTTTCAGTCCCGCAGAGAATCCGACGTTACCGTTTTGGAGTATGTCGTTTCCGGGTGCGGCACTGTCAAAGTAAATGGAAATAATTATACGGTTAAGGCTGGTGACGTATATCTTCTTCCGCTGTTCAGCAATCACACCTATCACAGTTGTTCGGACGAGCCCTGGATAAAATACTTTATCAATGTTCGCGGAGACCTGCCTTCCATACTGATTCGGGCCTATCAGTTAGAACTAAGCTATGTTTTCCATGCGCCACAAACACAGGAACTCTTTTTTAAGCTTTATGATATTGCCAAACAGCCTCTTGATGAAGCCTTTCGTCAGGAACAGTTCACCCTCTGTTTCCATAACATACTCATTCGTCTGAGGAACTGCATAAATATGCCTCAAGAAGGTAACGAAGCTGCTCTTATAAAGTCATTAATTGATAATACGCCAAATAAACTGTACTCTATTGAGGACTTAGCCAGCCGCTTTAATCGTTCGAAAGACTTTATTATTAAGATCTTTCAAAAGCAATATCATATTACGCCGCACGCTTATATCATACAGGTTAAGATAGAAATAGCCAAACAGCTTTTGCTGAATACCTCGCTGCATATAGAGGACATCGCTTACTCGATAGGTTATCAAAACCCAGAATATTTTTCTAATCTATTCAAACACCGCTGCGGAGTCTCGCCTCGGAATTTTCGTAATCAAAGAAACAGGCCGGAAAGCACGAATACCAAATGATAAATTTTCCACAAATCCTCATCATACCCGTTAATTACTCCATGACAGCAATCCCCTGCGGTTTTCGCCGCAGGGGATTGCTTTATTACTGCTGTCCTCTGCAAACCGTCGAGGATTTACATAATGCCGATAGCTTTGCCGGCAGTCAATCCGAATGGTATACCGCATTTCAATTTCTCCGGCCTTTAATGAAGCGCCCTGACGGCTATCCAGTACCCTATCAACGCCAAGCCTGGCACCTAGGCCGCATGATGACAAAAAGTCGTTGTACAAAGGGCATGTCCCTTGGAAGTGAGCATAAGAAACCGAAGACATGCTTGAATGGCGTCGTTTTACAAACGACCCCTTACGTTTAATCTCCAGAACTTTCCTATGAACCTGCAAGGGGAAAAATATATAATAAACGCGGACAACCATTCAGCAGTAAAGGCGCTAAGATTGGGCAGCGGCAAGTAACAAATAGCTGGTTACTTCCTTTTCAGCTCCAGCGGCATGCAGAATGCGCTCAAGGCAAACCGCATCGGCTATAAAAACTTCTTTAACGATATCGGCATCATGCAAAAGCTGTCCCCCCGTGAGGAAAATGGCGAGACCTACTACTATACGGGATCGTACAGCGGCAATTTCACCTACCTTATCAAAAGCAAGGATCTCATCACCTGGGAGTATGTCGCACAGCCCAGTGAAGGCGCGAACGGAACAGGCTTTGCCAATGCCACCAAGTGGGAAAACGCCGTTTATGTGTTAAACGATAAGGCGTATTACTTTGTGCGGCAGGAAGACTGGACGCAATACGGGATTCTAACCTATTATGACCTGATTACCGGCGAATGGGTGAAACCGGTTCTTGTAGGCGTCTGCCAGTCTCGCTCCGACTTCATCTATTATGATGGATGCCTTTTCCTGTTTTATGCCCCCACAGACCGTGAGCATATCGGCATTCTCAAAATCGACACCGACAATCTGGCTCAGAGCAAAGTGGTGCTCCAAGCCGATATGAAGGGGAGCTGTTTCTATCCCTTCGTCCAGTACAATAGTGACGGCGAGTTGTGCATGTCCTATACGGTAAACCGTCAGCATATCCGGCTGGCCTCCTTCGCCCTGAGTGATTACATTGAACACGAACACAAGTATGAGCATCACAGCCGAGTCGAGGCGACCTGCGAAGATGCCGGGATAGAGGAATACTATTCCTGCAAAACTTGTGGCAAAGTTTTTGATAAGGACAAAAATGAAACTACCCTTTCCGCACTGACAATTCCGGCCAAAGAGCACCAGTTTACCGACACATGGAGCAGCGGCGATTCCAGTCACTGGCATGTGTGCACAGCCTGCGGTAAAAAGGCGGAAATGAACGCCCATACTTTTAAGTGGGTGACAGACAAGGAAGCCTCGGCCGCAGAGAACGGATCCAAGCATGAGGAATGCGAAATCTGCGGTTATAAAAAAGCCGCCGTGGAAATCCCCGCGACCGGAGTAAGCCGTCCGGAAGAAAGCAACTCCTCCAGACCAGGGATCACCACTGATATAGGCACGAACATCCCTGGAACTACCACAGGCACAAATACGAGTGCCCCGCAAACCGGGGACAGCAGTCACCCCCTCGTTCAGTGGCTAGCCTTGCTCACGCTAACCAGCGCTGGCCTGACCGGAGTCGGCCTGTATTCTAAGAAACGTAAAGCGTCCTGACATATCCCCTATCCCAGCACGAAAACCCAGCTCAAATGAGCTGGGTTTTCGTTTGTGCTTAAGCAAGAGCAACGATCTTCCTGATATAATGACGAGTGTTCAAAAAGAAGACTATCTATTCAGCATTAAAAAGGGTATTTGTCTTTCTGTTGTAATATAGGCTCCTTTTTATGGGTAGTTCCCTTTCCCCTATCATGGTGGATGGATCCACCCATCACCATCAAGGCAGACTTTCCCCTTGGCGGCAGATGGTTCTCTTTAAGCGAAATCATCCCGTCAGTGAAAAAAGAAGGCTGCTGTTTCCTCCGTTGGCACGATACCGCTGTTCGGTGGAAAGCAATTTTGCTGCTTGCAGATCGCGAATCGCCCGCCGTACAGTGGACACTGACAACTTCAGTTCACGGGCAATCGTGGGAATAGCCGGCCAGCATTGTCCCTCCTTGTTGGCCCGATCCGCCAGATACAGATACACCGCTACAGCTCTGTGAGGCACATCGGCTTTATAGAGCTTATCGAGCCTGCCCATCAGTCTTCACCTCCGGCTGAGGAGTCGGCGGGCTTTCCTGAATCCCCCGTGGACCGGTATGAATTCTTCCGGGAGCACCGTTTCCGGGCTGTCTTCTTCCTACGGAAGCGTTCCATTCCGTCGTCTGCATGCCGCCGGGCAGAACAGAGCCAACTGGCGGATCCTCTGTTTTCCTGTCGGGGTGATATTTCTTTAGGATCGCCTCGATGATTTCTGCTTTGTCCGCATAGGCGACTTTCCGGTTCCCCCGATCCTCCACTATATACGGCTTTTTGTCAAAGTTAATCCCCCATTTGAAAAACAGCTTGAGATTGACCTGCATGGGATGGCACCCGGTTTTCATCACCACAAATCGGCCCTTCGGCAGGGTCTTCAGTTCATCCGCCGTCAGGAGCGGCCGTTCGATCATTTGGATGGACTGTGAAGGATCGTTCCGGCTTCGACTGACCGAGCCGGTCTGGACGGTACGGCTGCCCAGAGCCTTGGACAAAACCTCAGCGGAACTGCTGTTAGGTGCGAAGCCGCCGCAGATAGTGAGCTGAGTATTATCGACGATGATTTCCGCCCCTTCCTTCCCGTAGTTTTTCTCAAGCTGACTGAAGCTCTGGATGATCGGAACAAGCTGCAGACGGCGGCTTCGAGAAGCACTGAACATCATCTCGGCGCTTTCTATCTTTGGGAGCGTGCCGTACTCATCGCAAAAGAAGACACAGCGGTTTTTGAGCTTGCCGCCGTTTTCGTCCGCCACCGCAAGGATCTCCCGGTACAGCTGCTGGACGAGCAGGCTGATCATGAAAAAGGTATTTGGATCTTCCTCCGGCATGATCAGAAAGACGGCCGACTTTTGATTGCAGAAGATTTCCGCGTCAATCTCGGTGTCCAAGCATAGGAGTTGTTCCAGTTCGCTGTCGAGGAAGGCATTCAAACGAGAGAGGGCCGTACTCATGACACTGGCCATCGACTGTTCGGCGGAATTTAGTGCGGCGCCTGCGAACCATTTAGCTTTGTGATCGCTTGGAAGCAGTTCTATGAGCTGTTGGAACTGGTTCTTTCCCTTTTTGGCCGAGGGCGCCAACAATTCCTGAATCACCTTGAATACCGACACTATATGCCGCTTTTCCGGCGCACAGAATTCCGCTACCAAGAGGATCGTGGCGCACAAAACCCCTTCCGCCGCATCGTAAAAATAGGCGTTCTGCCCATAGTTGGCCGAATCACCTCCCGCCATGATGATGGTCTTGGCGATGATCTTGGCATACTTCTCCGCTTTGGCCTTGTAGAGCAGAGTATCCGGATTGGCCTGGTATAAATCCATATACTTGTTGACCAGGTGGAGCAGATTGTTCCCGTTGCTGCGCGTCGGGTTGCGCAAATCAATGACCGATACCTTATAGCCATAGCAGTTCCTGGCGATTCGCCCGTAATTCCGGACAATATCTCCCTTGGTATCGGTACTGAGGAAGCTCATCCCGGTCGCACAAGCATATTCAATGCAGGGGTATAGCCAATAAGCGGTCTTTCCGACGCCGGCCGCGCCGATCATCAGCACAAGGTGAGGTAACTGTTGTGCGGCAGCAGCTCCTGCACCGCATAGCGCGACACCATCGGAAACAACAGGTCCACCGCCGCGATCAGCAGCGCACACACCATGTCGGGCGCAAACAGCCCCACATGCGGCCGGTAATACCCGATAAACTTTTTCAGCATCCTCCCGCACCTCTGTCCCGTTCTTCCCCGGCCGCCATCCGGCGCCGGGCGCATGCCGGTATTTTACACCACCCCTGCTGGGAATACCAGACCTTTTTCCGAAAAAAAGAATGCGGCGCCGAAGCGCCGCATCACGAAAAATCCAAAGTCCTGTCAGGTCAAACCGGATGACCGCAAACCGTTCCGGATACACATGACCCGGAAACGGCCTGGCTGTTCCAACGGTCTGCGCCGCATCAAGCACGCCGCGCAGCCGCACACACCGTCTTACCGCTTGCTGCCCATGAAGAACAGCGCCACGGTGCCGGGGCCGGAATGGCTGCCGATGACCGCGCCAATATTGTTGATCAGGATATCCTGCTTAAGGCCGAACGCCTTTTTGATCTCTGCTGCAAGCGTCTGCGCATCCTCGAGGCAGTCGCCGTGGCTGATGAAGACCGGCTGATCGGCGACGTCGCTGTTCACCGTTTCCTTCATCCGCTCGAGCAGTGCCTTGAGCGAAGCGGCGCGCCCGCGGCTCTTGCTGACGAGGATCAGGTGACCCTCGTCATCGACATGCAGCACCGGTTTAATGCTCAGCATCGAGCCGAACACCGCCGACGCCTTGGAAACGCGGCCGCCGCGGTGCAGGTGCATCAGGTCGTCGACCGTGAACCAGTGGCACAGGTGCAGCCGGTTTTCCTCCAGCCAGCGGGCGTTGTCCTCGATAGACATACCTTTGTCGCGGTTCATCACCGCGTAGTAGGTCAGCAGCCCCTCGCCCAGCGACGCCGCCAGGCTGTCCACCACGATCACCTTGCGGCCGGGATATTTCTCCATGAGTTCCTCGGCGCCCTGCTTACAGGATGCATAGGTACCGCTCAGCCCGCTCGAAAAGCAAACATGCAGCACATCCTCACCCGCGGCGACAAATGGCTCGACAAACTCCTGGAACACAAACGAAGTCACCTGCACGGTAGACGACGCTTTGCCCTGCCGCAGTCCGTCATAAAATTCCTTGGGGGTCAGGTCGTTGTCCGAACGCTCTTTATAGCTGTGCCCGCCGATCACAAATTCCATGCCGATAACGGCGATGTCGTGAGCCTTGCAGAATTCCTGCGGCAGGTCGCTGGTGGATTCGGTCATGATGCGGTAGCTCATTGCAAAATTCATCCTTTCGCATACGCCAGAATCTTGCCGGACGCTGCCCTTTTGGCAGGCCGGTTCCGGGTTCCTGTATTCTGCCGGAAAAGCGGCCGACGCTTCTCGTCTGGAAAAACACGCTTTCTCGTCTTCAATATTATATACGACCCGGAAGAAAATAGCAACCTTTTCCGTATATTTTCAGGCGGATGTTTTTTTCCGCGCCTTTTTTCCGGGCATATGCGTGCGCAGACGGCCAGCCCACCGGCGCAGCGTCAGCGTCGTATGGGAGACGGTTTCCCCCATGTACACGCTGCGGGTGGCATCCGCCATGGCCAGCACCAGCACAAACGTGCCGATCAGCTTCGGCGTGAGAAAGGGGTATTCCACCATACTGTCCACACAGAAGGCCAGCACGAACGCAGCAAACAAAATGCCGAGCATGCGTGTTTCCTGCGAACGTGGGGAATAACGGGCAAGCCGCACGGCGACAAAGAAGGTGCGCAGGCCGAGGAACAGCATCAGCGCCAGTCCCACAATACCGCCTTCGATCAGCAGCTGCAGCACCAGGTTATGTGCATGCGGCGCATTGATACCGCCCGCGATGATGATGTCCCAGGAGTTCTGCACCCCCGGACCATAGCCCAGCACCGGCTTTTCCCCGATGGCCTCAATACAGATTTTCCAGATATCCAGCCGCTCACCGATGGACGCATCCGTATCGGTATCCTTGATGGAAAACAGCCGGGCGAGCACCGATTCGGGGATGATCACCACCGCCGAGCTCAGGCTGAGCAGGATCAGCATAATTTTGTTGGCATTGGTGATACACAGCACAACGGCAACGGTGACCAGCGCGAGATAGCTGCCGCGAGAAAAAGAAAAGGCAATGCCGCCCGTGGCGAGAAGCAGGCAGATTCGACAGCCGAGCCGCGCACGAGTGCGGCGGCCGACAAAAGCGTAGTACACGACAAACGGGAACACCATCGCGAGGTATTCCCCGAGGATATTCGGGTTAGTGAAGGTGGAGCAGGCGCGCATTGCGCCCGGCCCGAGGTTGAGGGGCATGGGAAACCAGGTGTATACCAGATCATCCAGCCGCTGCCACACACACCAAGGCAGCGAAAAATTCAGCAGCGCATTGGCGATATACTGTACACAGGCAATTCCGCCGACAATCCCGGCCATCACCGACATGACAAACAGCGCCGCATCGAAGCGATGTCGGTCGCTGAGGACATTGACCATCGCCACATAAAGCAGAAACATCACCGCCCACATCAGACAGGTGCCCGCGCTGATCAGGGTGGTGGGGCTGTACAGCACACCGATACCGCAATACAGAATAAACGCCGTGATCACCCAGCCGAGCGGCCCGATCTTCAGCCGCCGGCCGCAGCGCCGGGCATCTATCCCCGCCGTAAGCAACGACAGCACAGCAAGAACCGGAGCAATATATTCCGGAAACAGCGGCACCGCCATGGCGAACAGGATCGACAGCCGCCACGGACTTTTGGCCTTATGGGAAAATCTGTCCAGACGCGTGAACGCGCCGGCTGTACGCTCAGACATGCTGTCGCCTCCCTTCCGCCGCGCGGTATTTGGCTCCCGCCGCATACAGCTACCTGTATGCCGGTGCCTGCCGCGGCACATAATAAACCTGAGAGATGAGCCAAACCCGGCTTTATCCCGCTCCGGCCCATCTAAAAAATATAACACAAAGCGGCGGCCGGCGCAATGTTTGTTACAAACCTGTTATTTTTCCCCACCGGCGGCCGGCAGCATAAGCCCTTGCATCCCGCGCCGGATGGATTTATAATAATGGTGTTATTCTGCGCAGCAAAGGGGAACGGCATGGCCAGAAAAAAAGTCAAAAAATACCGGCAATACGCCGGAATCCTTGCCGCAGCCTGCCTGACCGTGCTGCCGGCATCCGGCTGCCGTGCCGGCGTGCAGCCGCTTTCCCGCACCGGCGTCGCGCTGGATACAGTGGTGACCATCACACTGTACGATTGCCGGGATGCATCGCTGCTGGACAGCTGCTTCGCGCAGATTGCGCACGATGAAGCGCTGTTCAGCCGGACAAGGGAGGGCAGCGATGTGTGGAACCTCAACCATGCCGCCGGCGCCTGGACGCCGGTCGCGCCGGAAACCGAAACGCTGCTGCGCACGGCAAAAGCGCTTGCCGCGCAGACACAAGGCGCTTTTGATCCCACCATCGCGCCGGTGAGCGCACTGTGGGATTTTACGGCGGAGGATCCGGCGCTGCCGGACTCCGACCGGCTCGCCGGGGCGGCTTCGCATGTGGGGTATGCCCACCTGGAGGTGGAGGACGGCCGCGCACGGCTGACCGACCCTCTGGCGGCCGTGGACCTCGGCGGCATCGCCAAGGGTTTTATTGCCGACCGGCTTGCCGCCTTCCTGCAGGAAAGCGGCGTGGACAGCGCCCTGCTTGACCTGGGCGGGAACATCCTGGCTCTCGGGCAGAAAAACGGAAAGGACTGGCACATCGGTATCCGTGACCCGGCGGACAGCGGCGGCACCGCCGCTGTCGCCGCTGTGGCCGGGCGGACGGTGGTGACCTCCGGCATCTATGAGCGGGGCTTCGACCTTGGCGGCGTGCGTTATCATCACCTGCTCAATCCCGCCGACGGCATGCCGGTGCAGAATGAGCTGGCCTCGGTCACGATTATCAGCCCGGACGCCGCACAGGCGGATGCCTTGTCCACCGCCTGCTTCGTGCTCGGTATGCAGGAGGGCATGGTCTTAATCGAGGCTATGGACGGCACCGAGGCGCTGTTTATCCGCCGGGACGGCACGACCGCCGCCACTTCGGGCTGGCCGGCCGCCTGATCCGGAAGGCGGCGCCCCGTTTATCCTATGCCGCGCATGTCCCGGAAAAGAACCTTCCCCTGGTAAACTCATACATCAGGGTATAAAAGCCCTGTCAAAGAGAAAGGATGGATCAGAACATGCTGCTGAAAAACGCGGTGGTCTACCGCGACGATTTCGAACCCGCCTCAGTTAATCTGGAGGTAAACGGCGAACGGATTACCTCAGTGGACGCCGCAGACGCCGCCGGCGAAGCGCTCGACCTCACCGGCTGCACGGTGATGCCCGGCTTTATGGACATCCACGTCCACGGCTGTGCGGGCTGCGACATGGGCGACGGAACGCCCGAGGCGCTGCACACCATGTCCGAACACCTGCTGCACAAGGGGATCACCTCCTTCTGCCCGACCTCGATGACGCTCGGCGCCGACACCCTCGCCCGGCTGTTCGCCAACGTCGCCGGCTGCATGGGCAATGAGCCCGGCGCGTATATCCAAGGCATCAACATGGAGGGGCCGTATATCGCGCCGAGCAAAAAGGGTGCGCAGAATGCGTCCTTCATCCGTCCGCCGGACAAGGCGGAGTTCCGCCGGCTGTACGACGGGTGCGGCGGCATCATCCGTGTGGTGGATATCGCCCCGGAGGAGCCGGGCGCCGAGGCATTCATCCGTGAGGTGCAGCCGTACTGCCCGGTATCCATTGCGCACACCGCCGCCAACTACGAGCAGGCAATGCAGGCGGTGGAATGGGGCGCGCGGCATTTCACCCACCTGTTCAACGCGATGAACGGGCTGTCCCACCGCGCGCCCGGCGTGGTCGGCGCCGCCTTCGACGCGGTCACCGGCTGTGACCTGCACGCGGAGCTGATCTGCGATGGTTTTCATATCCATCCGGCCGCGCTGCGCATCGCTTTCCGTGCACTCGGTGAGGATCACACGGTGATCGTCAGCGACGCGATGTGCGCGGCAGGCGCGGCGGACGGCGAATATGCGCTCGGCGGACAGACCGTGACGGTAAAGGAGGGCAAAGCGCTGCTTGCTGACGGCACCATCGCGGCTTCCACCACCAACCTGTGGGACGAATTTCAGAATGTGCTGCGCTTCGGCGTGCCGTTCCGTCAGGCGCTCAAATCGGTCACCATCAACCCCGCCCGCGCCATCCGTGCCGATCGGGACACCGGTTCCCTCACCGTCGGCAAGTACGCCGACCTGATCGCGGTGGACGGCGATGGCCGTCTGCGCCTGGTGATGGTCAAAGGGCAGGTAAAACTGCGCGGCTGATCCCGCTGCCGCACCCCGTCCCCGTTTTTTCCGTCTTCTTTTCCATCCCGTTTTTACGGGATCACCCTTCTTTGGTTTATCTTATGGTTTCCGTTTTGGTATTGGCGGCACCGTTTCGGGAAAGGGAAAGCACCATTCGGGGAAATCGGGGTGCACACATATATGCCTATAAAACGCGAAGGGGACCCGGCTTCTGCCAGGTCCCCTGTTTTGTCGCTAAAAGAAGCCGCGTGTTTTCCCTGCGCCCCCGGCACTCAGCCCATAGCCTCCATCACGCGGCGCACCACGGCGTTGACCACATATTCCTGATACGCCTGCCCGTGTCCCGGGCTGCCGAATACACGCATCTTTTTGAGTGTCGCCTGCTTGACCGCCTCAGTGATATCCGGCATCAGATCGGTCATCCCCGCGCCCTCGATGTAGGCGTCGTGAGCGGTTTTTGCGGATGCCATGTTAATATCGGTGAAGATGTTGACCTTGGCGATGCCGCCGGCCACCGCCTGCCGGAAATCGTCGTCCGACAGGCCGGAACCGCCGTGCAGCACCAGCGGCGTGCTGACCAGTTCCGCGATTTCCTTCAGCCGTCCGAAATCCAGCTTCGGCTTGCTCTTATACGCGCCGTGCGCGGTGCCGATCGCCACCGCGAGCGCGTCCACACCGGTCGCCTGCGCGAACTTCAGCGCCTCAAGCGGCTCGGTATAGATGCTGTGGTCACCGGCGCCCTCTCCTTCGGCGCTGCCGTCGTTGGCACCGACATGGCCGAGCTCTGCTTCAACCGACACGCCCCGCGAATGCGCGAGCCGCACCATAGCGGCAACCTCACGGCAGTTGGATTCAAAACTGCTCGTGGAACAGTCGTACATGATCGAGGTGAAACCCAGATCCATCGCCCGGCGGATTTTTTCCGGGGTCAGACCGTGGTCGAAATGCAGCACCACCGGCACCCGCGCCCGCTTGGCCAGCGGCACCAGCATCGGCGCCAGCTCCTCGAGGCTGGAGAACGGCAGCAGCACCTCGGCGGTGCCAATGATGACCGGCGAATCGGCCTCCTCCGCCGCGGCGATAACCCCCTTGGCCATCTCCAGATCCACCGTGTTGAACAGGCCGACGGCGTAGTGGTTTTTCTTTGCGTCGGGCAGAATTTCATTGAGTGTAACCAGCATGTGGAAAGGACCTCCTCAGTTTTCGATCTCCGGGATCCGCCGGATGCGCGGATCGGTGAAAATATCGTATTCGTCCAGGCTCTTGGTGCTGAACTCGGACACCACCGCGCCGTCCGGCCCGGCCTGGAACCAGTGCCGGGTATTCGGATGCATGGTGTATTGCTCGCCGGGATGCAGCACAATCTCGTGCCGGACGGTGTAGTACAGCTCGCTTCCGTCAGGTGGCTGCGCCTGGGGATTCTCTGCCGGATCCCCGTCCACATATAAGTACACCAGCCCGTACCGGCAGCGGAAGGTTTCCTCCTTGCCCGGATAGTTCAGCTGTTCGACCGGCGCGTGCCGGTGCTCGGGGCAGGTCTGGCCGGGGAACAGCACCATTTCCTTCGCACAGCAGCGCTCGGTGTTGACGTAGGTCACGATCTCCAGCCCGGTTTTCCATACCTCGCCCAGACCGAAATCCGCCACCTCAAGCCCTTCTTTTTCCGCAGGTGTCAGCAGAATATGTGCCTTTTCGTACATCTCCAGCGCCTTGTCCCTGACCGCATTGTACAGTTCTTTTTTCATCGCTTCAACCCATCCTTTCGATCGGTTTTATGGTGTATTTTCCCGGATGAATGCTTCGATTTCAGCAATCGGCCGGATACCGGTGGACGCGCCGATGGCCATCACACAGTGGGTGCCGACCGCATTTGCGAAGACGCCGCAGCGGGTGAAATCCCATCCCTGCGCCATCCCCGCGAGGAATCCGGCACAGAAGGCGTCCCCAGCACCGGTGGTATCCACCGCCTTCACCGACCGCCAAGTCGGCACCTGCTGCCGCGGTCCGCCGGCCGGGCACAGCAGCGCACCGGTTTTGCCGGTCTTGACCACCACGCTTTTCGGCCCCATTTCCAGCAGCCGGTCGGCAATCCGTTCGGGCTCAGTCTCCCCGGTGAGCTTTGCGGCCTCCTCCACACTCGGCATAAACAGGTCGAGATGCGGCAGCGCCGCCTTCACCTTCGGCAGCCATACGTCCTGAAAATCCCATGCCGTGTCCATAACGGTGGTTTTGCCCATCCGGCGCGCGCGTTCGAGCACCTGCGCCGCCCCGGCACCGTCAAACGCAGTAAGCAGCATCGCCCCCGCAATGAACACGATGTCAGCCTCCTCAAGCAGTGCGTCCGGCACGTCCGCCGCGGTGAACGCCGAGGTCGAGCCGGGGCAGTACAGAAAACTGCGCTCGCCGCTCGACTGCACACAGACGATGGAGACGGTGGTATTGACCGCCGGATCCCGGACGATCCCCCGGGTGCCCGCACCGCTTGCCCGCACCGTTTCCTCCACGAAATCCCCAAAACTGTCCGCGCCGACCTTGCAGCACAGCACCGCCGGCACGCCGAGCCGGCCCAGATCGATCGCCGCATTTGCCGCGCAGCCGCCGACATGGGTGGAAACCGAGTCCACCGCCCGCAGCGTCCCGGGCGTAGGGACGCTGTCCGCAGGCGATACGATCACGTCGGTGGTGACGCTGCCGATGCAGAGCACCTTTTTCATCCGTCTCTCCTCCCAAATAGTAAATTGACTTTACTAACAAGGATAGTATACAATGGATGCGTTCGTAAAGTCAATATACCAAAGCAAAAAAGTAACGGTACGCCGCGGCAGCGGTGCGAAAGGACGGATCACGGCATGGCCGTAAGACAGGGTATCAACAGCGCCCACCTGAAGAGCCGGAACCGCGGGCTGGTGCTCCAGCAGATCGCCTCCGGCAGCATATCCCGCGCCGCGATTGCGCGGCAGATCGGCCTGACCAAAATGACGGTGACCAATCTGGTGGGCGAGCTGATCGAGGCGGGCGTGGTGCAGGAGAAGGCGGCGGCCGGAGGCACGGCGGTTGGGCGCAGCCCGGTACCGCTGGCGGTCGCGCCGCACGCGCCCAAGGTGGCGGGGCTGTATATCGCGCGGGAAACCGCCGGTATGATCCTTACGGATCTGCAACTGCGGGTGCTGGCCTCCCGCACCGTCCCTCTTGCGGAGGAAACCGCGGACACCCTGCGGGGCAAGCTGTTCCGGCTGGCAGATGAGGCGCTGCGTGCCGCAGGCGGGGATCCGGTCGCGGGCATCGGGGTATCGGCCATCGGCCCGCTCGATCCGCATAACGGCGTGCTGCTGCGTCCCGCAGCCTTTTTCGGCATCACCGATTTTCCTGTCGCCGCCCTGCTGGCCGAAAGATACGCCCTGCCGGTGCAGGTTCTCAACGACATGAATGCCGCCGCGCTGGCGGAAAAGCTGTTCGGCGCCGGGCGGGAGCTGGATAACTTTCTGTACGTCGGCATCAGCAACGGCATCGGCGCCGGCATCATCTCAGGCGGACGGCTGTACCGGGATACCAGCGGCTACGCCGGGGAGATCGGGCACATGTGCATCAACTTTGACGGACCGGTATGCCCCTGCGGCAGCCGGGGATGTCTGGAAACCTATGCAAACATGCCGGTGCTGCTCGCCCGGCTGCGGCAGGCGGTGGGAAAGCCGGTCAGCACGGCGGATTTTGCTGCGCTGGAGGGGGATCCCGCCTGCGCGGCGGTGTTCCGGGACACGGCGGACAAACTCGCCGCCGCGCTGGTCAACGCCGCGAACCTGTTTGACCCGCAGTGCATTTTCCTCGGCCATGAGGCCGTTTTCCTGCCACAGAGCTGCCTTGCACGCATCGCCGGCCAGCTCGAACGCCACACCCTCGCCGCCGGTTATCAGAAAATCCCGCTGCTGCTGTCCGCCTTCGGGGAGAAGGCACCGCTGCTCGGCAGCGCGGCCGCCATCCTCAGCGAAATCTTTTCCGGGCAGCTGAGCTGCTGACGCTGAAGCACATCCGGCAAATCTGCTTTTCCTTTGGTATCCGGTGTGGTATACTGGACACAATAACCCGCAGGAGGTGGGCGCATGAACGAAAATGAAACGGCCGGCCGGCAGCCGGAACGGGCGGTGCTGGCCGCGGTAGACACCGGCGAATACGACGCCGAAAGATCGCTCGACGAGCTGGCGGAGCTGGCCGCCACCGCGGGCGCGCAGGTGGAGGGCCGCCTCATCCAGCGGCGGGAATCGCCCGACAAAGCGACCTGCCTGGGCGGAGGACGGCTCGAGGAGCTGCGGCTGATCTGTGAAAACACCGGCATCGACCTGGTGATTTTTGACTGCGAGCTGAGCGCGACCCAGCTGCGCAACCTCGAGGATGTGCTGCCCTGCCGGGTAGTGGACCGCACGACGCTGATCCTGGATATTTTTGCCGCCCGCGCCCGTTCGGCGGAGGGGCGGCTGCAGGTGGAACTTGCTCAGCTGCAGTACCGTCTTCCGCGGCTCGCCGGACAGGGCGCGGCGCTGTCCCGGCTGGGCGGCGGCATCGGTACCCGCGGCCCCGGCGAATCCCAGCTGGAAACCGACCGGCGGCATATCCGGCGGCGCATCAATGCGCTGCGCCAACAGCTTGCCGACGTGGAACGCCGCCGGCAGCACCTGCGGCAGCGGCGCAAAAAGGATGGGATGACCACCGTGGCGATCGTCGGCTACACCAACGCCGGCAAATCGACCCTGCTCAACACCCTGACAAGCGCCGGCGTGCTCGCGGAGGACAAGCTGTTCGCCACTCTGGACCCGACCGCCCGCGCCCTGCGGCTGCCGGACGGGCGGCAGGTGATCCTCATCGATACGGTAGGCTTTGTCCGCCGCCTGCCGCATCATCTCGTGGAGGCATTCCGTTCGACGCTCGAGGAGGCGGCACAGGCGGACCTGCTGCTCAACCTGTGCGACGCCTCAAGCCCGGATGCGCAGGACCACCTCGCGGTCACCTGCGGGCTGCTCGAAGAACTCGGCTGCACCGACCGGCCGATCCTGTCGGTGCTCAATAAATGCGACGTCGCCCCGCCGGCGCTGGTGACCGACCTCGACCGGAATGCGGTGCGCATCAGCGCCAAAACCGGCGCGGGTATCCCTGCGCTGCTCGACGCCATCGCCGCCGCGCTGCCGCCCGACCGCCGACGGGTAAAACTGCTGCTGCCTTTCCGCGAGGGCGGGCTGGCCGAAGTGTGCCGCCGGGAGGGCGCGGTGGAAACCGAGTCCTACACGCCGGACGGTATCGCAATGACCGTAACCCTCGGCGTGCGCATGCTGGAAAAGGTAAAGGCGTATATACAGGAATAACTGTCGCGCCGAAAAAAGGACGCGCCCTCCGCGGCTCGGCCCGGCCGGCTTACGGCACAGGCCGTCTTCAGCAACGGCGCTAAAGGAAAAACCGGAGTCCGTTCGGACTCCGGTTTTTCTCAAAACATGTTGGTGACGTTTTCCATCAGATCGCCGACGCTGTGCAGCGCCTTGCCCACGTTCTTCTTGATGCCCTTTTTGTTGCTGCGCATGTAGCCGCTGCCGACCGCACCGACCACGCAGCCCAGCGCAATGCCCATACCGGCACCCTTCACAAAACCCATAACACCCTTTGTCATTGTCAAAACCTCCCTTGACTGCATTAACTGGGGTACATTCGCTATTTTCTCCGGCAAAACGGATTTCAGCCGCGGGAAACGCTGGCAGGAGCGGAAAATTCGGGAAACCCTGGGAAAACGCGGTTGTCAAACCGGCATTTTTCGTTTACAATACAAACAGACAATTTCAAAACGAAAGGCTGGTCCTGTCATGTTCTATCCCCTCGCACTCAAGCCCTGCATCAAGGATTATCTGTGGGGCGGCACCCGGTTGAAAACCGATTTCGGCTTCGCCTGCGACGGCGAAAAGGCGGCGGAAGCCTGGATGCTGGCCTGCCATAAGGACGGCGCCTCCACCGTGGCAAACGGGGAACACGCCGGAAAAACGCTCGAGGAGGTGCTCGCCCTGTGGGGGGAGAGCGCACTCGGCGGGAAGGCCGCTGCCTTCCCCTATTTTCCGCTGCTTATCAAGCTCATCGATGCCCACGACCGGCTGTCCATACAGGTACACCCTGACAACGCCTACGCGCTCAAAAATGAAGGGGAATACGGCAAAACGGAGATGTGGTACATCGTCGACTGCGAGCCGGGCGCCCAGCTGATCTACGGGCTCAACTGCGGCGTAACCCGCGAGGAGTTCCGGCGCCGCGCGCTGGACAACACCCTGACCGATATCTGCCAGTTTGTCCCGGTATATAAGGGCGACGTATTTTTCATCCCGGCCGGCACGCTGCATGCCATCGGCGCCGGCATCCTGGTCGCGGAGGTGCAGCAGAACTCCAACACCACCTACCGCGTGTCGGATTACGGCCGCCTCGGCGCGGACGGCAAACCCCGCGCGCTGCATGTGGACAAGGCCGCCGACGTCACCGTCACCCATCCCACCGCCGTACCTTACGGTGCGGTTGGCGAGGTTGCCGCACTGCCCGGCGGCAGCGTGCGCACGCTGGCGTCATGCGAATTCTTTACCGCCCAGCTGCTGCGGGTGGAAACCGCCCTCGGCGTCGGCTGTGCCGACAGTTTCACGTCGCTGCTGCTGCTCGAGGGTGCCGCGCGCCTGCTCCCTGACGGCGGCGGAGAACCACTCGAACTGACTAAGGGTGCCAGCGTTTTCCTGCCCGCAGGCTGCACCGCGCATATCGAGGCCATCGGGGGAACGACGGAAATCCTCAGCAGCCGCGTATAACCAATAGGCAATTTCGTATTAAAATTACTCATCGTATAGTCCGAGAAAGCGGGTTTATTTTATGCCGACGCTGAATATTGTACTGGTAGAGCCCGAAATCCCGCAGAACACCGGCAACATCAGCCGGACCTGTGCGGCGACCGGCGCGCGGCTTCACCTGGTGGGGCCGCTGGGATTTTCCATCGACGACCGGCAGCTCAAGCGGGCGGGGCTGGATTACTGGCGGCTGCTGGACATCACCCTGTACGACAGCCTGGAAGACTTTTTTGCGCGCAACAGCGGGCCGTACTTCTATTTTTCCACCAAAGCGAAACATATCCACTCCGCCGTCACCTATCCGGACGGGGCGTATCTGGTGTTCGGCAAGGAGACGGCCGGCCTGCCGGAGGAACTGCTGCATGCGCATCCGGAGAGCTGCGTGCGGCTGCCGATGCTCGACGACGATGCCGCACGCAGCCTGAACCTGTCGAACGCGGTGGCAGTGGGTGCCTATGAGGTGTGGCGGCAGTGGGGCTATCCCTGCATGCGCACCGCCGGCCGCCTGACCCGGTACGACGACTGACCGACAGTACACCGCCGCGGCGAAAGGGGGAACCACGTGAAAAAGCGCTATAAATTCTGGTTCGGCGCCGTAGCGGCGCTGGTGGTGCTGATTGCACTGCTGCTGGTGCTGCAGCTGCTGCGCATGGATGTCAACGCCTTTGCCGAGCGGTACAAAAATTCGCTGTGGACGATCCCGATCGTGGTGTTCCTGTACCTGCTCAAGGCGGTGACGATGGTGTTCCTGCCGCAGCCGCTGGTCTACCTGATCACTGGTCTGCTGTTTTCGCCTCTGGTCGCTTTTCTGGTCACCGTCGGCGGGCTGTCGCTGGAATTTACGCTGGATTATTTTCTGGGCCGGCGCTTCGGCAGCCGTCTGCTGCTCCCGCTGCTGGATCGGCTGCGCGGACGCAGCCGTACCCTCGATCGGGTGCTGCAGTCCGATACACTCAACAATTTCGGTACCATCGCGCTGCTGCGGCTGATGCCGGGACTGGCAACCGACCCGGTCAGCTTTATCGCCGGCGCAAATAAGGTGCGGTTCCGGCCGTTTTTTATCGCCTCGATGGTGGGCTGTGCGCCGCAGGCGATCGCGGTCACCCTCATGGGCAGCGCCGTGCAGGATCCCCTGTCGCCGCAGTTTCTCATTCCAGCCGGCGCGTTGGTGATTGTTTTGGTAATCGCCATGTTTGTACAGCGGAAATTCGGGAAAAAGGAAAAACGCGAAAAAACGAAGGAGGAGTAAACCCATGCAGCTGACCTTTCTGGGTACCTGTGCCGCCGATGTGGACAGAGAAGCGATCCAGGCTGTCTGCCCCGATCGCTTCGACCCCGATCACCGACGCTATGCCGCCGCACTGCTCGACGGACACATCCTCATCGACTGCGGCCCGACCGTGCCGGAAGCCCTGCGCATCCTCGGTGCCGATCCGCAGGCGGTCACCGACCTGATCATTACCCATACCCACGAGGATCATTTTGATCGAGGATCCCTTGACGTCGTTGTCGGAAACCGGCAGGAACCGCTGCGCATCTGGTGCGAGCTGAACGCCTGCGCACGGGTGTCCGGTGTCCCCGGCACCCTGCTGTGCCCGCTGATTGCGGGACAGCCGGTACAGCTCGATACACTCACCCTCACCCCGCTTGCGGCGAACCACCGGGTGGAAGAAACCCCCGAGACGCCGCTGCACTATCTGATCGAAAAAAACGGCCGCCGGCTGTTCTACGGCTGCGACGGCGGCTGGCTGCTCACCGACACATTCGCGGCTCTGGTCGGCAGGCAGATCGACCTGTTTGTTTTTGACGGCACGGTGGGCGATTATGAAGGCGATGAGCGGCTGGCCTCACACAACAGCATCCCGATGATCCGGATGATGCTCAAGTCGATGCGCCCACTCGGGGTGTTTGCGCCGGACGGACGGATTTATCTGTCCCACCTGGCGCGCACGCTGCACCGGCCGCATGCTGAAACACAGGAAATTCTCGCACGCGACGGAATGTACGCAGCCTTCGACGGGCTGTCGCTGGAGGTCTGATCCCCCCGCATTCCGCCAGATTTGCAATCCTTTGCCCCATACCGGCAATGGCGGCCGGCGGCAAAACATGGTATACCGTAACCAGAACAGCGCCGCAGGGCGAAAGGATGATCCGCAATGGAAAAGGTACGCATCGGCATCGTGGGTATCGGCAATATGGGCAGTGCCCATGCGGTGAGCGTGTATGCCGGCAGAATCGAGGGACTGACGCTGGCGGCGGTGTGTGATATCGACGAGGCGAAATGCCGCTGGGCGGCACAGCACCTCCCGGGCGTGCCGTGCTATACGGATTATGAGGACATGCTCGCCGAAGCAAAGCTGGACGCGGTGCTGATCGCTGCGCCGCATTACGCCCACCCGCCGATGGCCGAAGCGGCGTTTGCCCGCGGGCTGCATGTACTTACCGAAAAGCCGCTCGGGGTATCCGCCCGGCGGGCGAGGGCGGTGCTCGAGGCCGCGAAAGCAGCCGGCACCGTGTTCGGTATCATGTATAATCAGCGCACCAACCCTTTGTTTGCGCGCGCAAAAGAACTCCTGCAGGCCGGCCGTCTTGGGCGACGCAAGCGGCTGGTGTGGATCATCACCAACTGGTACCGCACCCAGGCGTATTACGACTCCGGTTCCTGGCGGGCGAGCTGGGCGGGCGAGGGCGGCGGCGTACTGATCAACCAGTGCCCGCACAACCTCGACCTGTGGCAGTGGATTTACGGTATGCCTACGCGTATCCGGGCGGACTGCGGATATGGACGCTACCACCACATCGAGGTGGAGGACGATGTGACCGCCTATGCCGAATACGAGGACGGCGGCACGGCCACCTTTATCGCGACAACCGGCGAATGCCCCGGCACCAACCGGCTGGAGATGTCCGGCGACCGCGGGAAAATCGTCATCGAGGACGGCGTACTGAAGTTCTGGGAGCTGGAACAGCCGGAGCGGGACTTCTGCTTTTCAGCCCCAGCCGGTTTCGGCGCACCAAAATATACCTACACCGAATACCAGCCGGACGGCGAAGGTCCGGCACACAACGGTATTTTACAGAATTTCACCCGCGCGGTTCTGTACGGCGAACCGCTGCTCGCGCCGGGTGAAGAAGGGATCAATGGCCTGCGCATTTCCAACGCCATTCACCTGTCCAGCTGGACAGGCGGCGGTTTTGTGCCAGTGCCTCCGGACGGAGAGGCGTTTGACCACCTTCTGCAGGAGCGCATCGATGCTTCCGGCCGGCAGCCGTCGTTTGTTTCCCGCCTGAGCAGTGATGCCGGGCAGTACAGCCACCGCTGGAAGGTCAAATGGTAACAGCAGAAAGCACAAAAACCCGGCAGGCCTGAAAGGCCTGCCGGGTTTTTTATCATCGAAGATATGGTCAGCCGGTGTCCCGGTTTTCGACGTTTCGCGCTCCCTTGGTCAATCTTCCCATTTGTCCGCGGCAGCATGTGCAAAAATTCGGCGGACAGGTCCGGCACACCGTTGGCAACTTCCGGAACAGTGTGGTATAATAACCTTACGCCGTAAACGGAAAGAACGGCTTCCCCACGGCGCAAAGGACATTGAACCACTCCGAAACGGTCGGAGCCGTTCCGGAACTAAGGTGGGCGGCGCTGTGTACCGCCTTGTGGTTTAATAAAAACAAAAATTCGACTGCTTTCGCGGCGGCTGCAGCCGCCCGCACAGATGAGGGGGCATAAAACCTATGGAATTTGCGCAGGCTATCGCACGCTATAAGGCGTCCCACCACGCCGTTATCGCCGCGCACACCTATCAGGCACCGGAGATCCAGGCCGTTGCCGACATCGTCGGGGACAGCTACGCGCTGGCCAAGAAGGCCGCGGCGACCGATGCCGAAACGGTCATTATGTGCGGTGTTCGCTTTATGGCGGAGGGAATCAAGATCCTGTCGCCGGATAAGCGGGTAATCCTCGCGGAACCGAACGCCGACTGTCCGATGGCGCGGCAGATCGCTCCGGAACGGGCGGTGAAATTCCGTCAGGAAAACCCGGACGCTGCCGTGGTCGCCTATATCAACACCACCGCCGAACTCAAGGCGGTATGTGACGTGTGCGTGACCTCCTCCTCGGCAGTGCGCATCGTCAAAGCCCTGCCGCAAAAACGGGTTCTGTTCATCCCTGACCAGAACCTCGGCGCCTTTGTGCGTCGGCAGGTGCCGGAAAAAGAGATTATCACCTGGGACGGCTACTGCCCTGTGCATCATGCGCTCACCGCGGCCGACGTGCTTGCCGCCAAGGCGCAGTACCCGCAGGCGAAGGTGGCCATGCACCCGGAATGCCGTCCCGAGGCGGTGGCGCTCGCCGACATGGTCGGCTCTACCGCGGATATTATCAGCTACATACACTCCACCCAAACGGAAATCCTGGTCGCCACCGAACGCGGCGTGGTGGATAAGTTTGGGCCCGAATATCCCGGCCGGCTGCACCAGCTGTGCGGGGAAACCCTCACCTGCACTGATATGAAGCTGACCACGGAGGCCAGCCTATCGGCGATCATGGAGGGCCGCGGCGGCGAAGAAATCACCCTTTCGCCCGCCCTGCTGCGGGACGCCCGCAGAAGCCTGGAAAACATGCTCAAATACGGCGGCTAAGCCCGCCGGAAGGAAGGGAAACGCCGAAATGAACGACTATGACGTATTGATTGCGGGCAGCGGTGTGGCAGGCCTGTACGCTGCGCTCAACTTCGACCCAACCGTGCGGGTGCTGGTGCTGTCGAAAAAGGAGCTGACCCTGTGCAACAGCTTTCTCGCGCAGGGCGGCGTGGCGGCCGTGGTGGATAAGACCAACGACGATTACCGCCTGCATATTGCCGACACCCTGATCGCGGGCGGCTATAAAAATGACCTGCGCAGTCTGGAGATTCTAGTCAACGAAGGCCCGGAGGACGTGCTGCGGCTGATCAAGGAGATGGGGGTCGATTTTGACCGTGACACCGACCAGCACATCTCCATGACCCTCGAAGGCGGCCATTCCCGGAGGCGGATCCTTCACCATAAGGATTCCACCGGACGGGAGATCACCGAAAAGCTACTGGCCGCCGCGCAGAACCGGCCGAACATCACCTTTATGGAATCCACCCAGCTCGCCGCGCTTACCCCCTGCCGCGGCGGCTTTTGGGCAGGGCTGCTCGACGCGGAGGAGAATTACCGCACCCTGACCTGTTCCTATTGTATTTTGTGCACCGGCGGCATCGGCCGGGTATACCCGTACACCACCAACTCCGCGATCGCGACCGGCGACGGCATCACCCTCGCTCACGAGTTGGGGGCGCGGATCAAAAACCTGCGGTTGATCCAGTTCCATCCGACCGCCTTTGCGGCGGCCACCGGCCGGGAACGCTTCCTGATCTCGGAGGCAGTGCGCGGCGAAGGGGCGCTGCTGCTCAACAACGCCGGCGAGCGCTTTATGGAGCGCTACGACGAGCGCGGGGAGCTCGCGCCGCGCGACGTGGTTTCGCGCAGCATCATGAAGGAGGCCGCCCGCACCGGCAGTGAGGATTTTTCGCTGGACATCACCTTCCGCGGCCCGGAATTTATCCGCAATCGCTTCCCGATGATTTACGAGCGCTGTCTGGAGGAAGGGGTGGACATCACCAGAGAGCACATCCCGGTGTTTCCCTGTCAGCACTATCTGATGGGCGGCATCGACGTGAACGTTTACGGTGACACTACTGTCGACCGGCTGTATGCCGCGGGCGAATGCTCGCACACCGGTGTGCACGGCCTCAACCGGCTGGCGAGCAATTCGCTGCTCGAAGCGCTGGTCTTCGCCCGCCGCACCACCTACGACATCAGCCGCCGGATGCGGCATGAAACGAGCGGTGTGGTCGTTCCTGCGCCGGAGATCCCACGCGGCGGCCGGCCGCTTGAGCACGGATACCGCACTGCGATCCGGCAGATCATGCAGAAGGCGTGGTTCGTCATCCCCGATTACGATGCAGTGGAAAAAGGGCTGGCGGAGGCGGAAGGCATCCTGCGCGAGCTTCGGGACGGCGGTTATGCGCTCACCCGCGACTACATCGAGGCAAAAAGTCTGGCCACCGTGTGCACTATCGTGCTGCGCGAGGTGGTGGAAAACGTCATCCGCCCGATGCAGCAGACCCTGGAAAACAAATAAAAATTCAGGCATAAAGGAGGACGACAGCATGCTGCTGCCGCGTTTTGCGGTGGATGACATTATCACCACCGCACTCAAGGAAGACATCCACTATCTCGACACCACCACCGACCTGATGATCCCGGCGGACAGCCGATCCACCGCCCGCTTTCTCGCAAAGGCGGAGGGGGTCGTGTGCGGCATGGAAATCGCCATGCGGGTATTCACCCTGCTCGACGACAGCTTCACCTGCCGCGTATATGTGCAGGACGGCGATCCGGTTAAGCCGGGTGACGTGCTCGCGGAGTGTGAGGGCAGCACCCGGTTTCTGCTCAAGGGCGAACGCACGGCGCTCAACCTGCTGCAGCATCTCTCCGGTATCGCCAGCGCCACCAACCGCGCCGTGAAACTGGTGGAGGGCACCCGCGCCACCATCACCGACACCCGGAAAACCCTGCCGGGACTTCGTGCGCTGCAAAAATACGCGGTCACGGTGGGCGGCGGCAAAAACCACCGGTTCAACCTCTCGGACGGCGCGATGCTCAAGGATAACCACATCGACGCGGCCGGCGGCATTACCCCAGCGGTCAACGCCCTGCGCAGCAGGCTCGGCCACATGGTCAAGCTTGAGGTGGAAACCCGCAATCTCGACGAGGTGAAGGAAGCGCTGGCAGCCGGTGCCGACATCATCATGCTCGACAACATGAGCTGCGAAGATATGCGTCGTGCGGTGGAGCTGGCGGCCGGCCGTGTGCCACTGGAAGCGAGCGGCGGCATCACCGCAGAAACGCTGCGGCAGGTGGCCGAAACCGGCGTGGATATCATCTCGATCGGCGCGCTCACCCACTCAGTCAAGGCGCTGGACATCTCGATGAAGATTAAATGAACCCAAAACGCGCAAAACAATCTGCGCAGCAGTATTGCGTGCCGTTTGCTGCACGCAAGATGCACCATGCTGCTGTTTGGCGTGTGTTCCGCCGCCCTGTTTTAAACGGCGGCGCACTCCACCGGACGGAGCACACAATTTTTCCTTTATCCAATGCAAAACCCCGCCCGGACAAACGACCGGGCGGGGTTTTGCATTGGCTATTATTTTACGGACTTTTCCATAATAAAATCATCCATCACGAAGCCGCCGCCGATGTCCGCGGCCTGCTCTCGTATTTTCACAAAGCCCATCTTCTCATACGCCGCAATGGAACCAGCGTTATGGCGGTTGACCGTCAGCCAGATCGTCTCCAGTCCGTTTTCGCGGCAACGCTCCTCCAGGAAACACAGCGTCTGCCGGGCGTAGCCCCGTCCGCGGCAGGCGGCATCGATATACAGCTTGCTCAGAAATAGCCGACCGTCGCCCACCTGCACCGCGGTATACCCCGCGAAACCGCCGCCGTCCTGCATCAGGTAATAGCGGTAGCCCTGCTCGCGAATCTGCTGCGCGATCGAATCAGCGGACTGAAATTTCTCAACCATATAGTCGATCTGCGGTTTTTCCAAAATCCCTGTATAATGCTCATGCCACACCCGGTCGGCGATCTCCGCCACCAGCCGGATGCGCTGTTCATCGGTTACCGGAATCAGCTGCATTGCCATAGCCTTCACCCTTTCGCCAAAACAGGCGGTTATACCTTCGGCAGCACCGTAATCCCGAGATCACGCAGCTGCGCGTCGTCCACCTCCGCCGGGCATTCGGTCATCAGTTCGGTCATATTCTGCACCTTCGGGAACGCCACGACGTCGCGCAGCGTGGGGGCACCAAGCATCTGCATCACCAGCCGGTCGAGGCCGATGCCCATGCCGCCGTGCGGCGGCGCGCCGTAGCGGAATGCGTCGGTCAGGAAGCCGAATTTCTCGTGTGCCTCCTCATCGGACAACCCCAGCGCGCGGAACATCCGTCCCTGCAGCTCCGGATCGGTAATGCGGATAGATCCGCTCGCCAGCTCAATGCCGTTGAGCACCAGATCGTATGCTTTAGCGAACACCTTTTCCGGCGCGCTGTCGAGATACGGAATGCACTCGTCGAGCGGCGACGTGAAAGGATGGTGCATCGCCACATACTGCCCGGCCTCCTCGTCGTACTCGAAGAACGGGAACTCGGTAATCCACAGCAGGTTGTAGCCGCTGCGTTCAATCTGCAAACGGTTGGCCACCTCCAGCCGCAACGCACCAAGCGTTGTGAGCACATGCTTTTTCACCGTGTCCGCGATGATCAGCACCGCGTCGCCGGTTTCGGCGCCCACAGTCGTGAGCAGTGCCGTCATCTCTTCTTCGGTAAGGAATTTGCCAAAGGAGGACGCCGTGCCGTCGGGGGTAAGGCGCACCCATGCGAGACCCTTGGCCCCGATGCCCCGGACAAATTCGGTTAGCTTATCCATCTCCTTGCGGGAAAGCACCGATGCGCCGCCTTTCGCAGTGATGGCCCGCACCGTACCGCCGCCTTCAATAGCTGATTTAAACACACCAAAGCCGCAGTCCTTCACCGCCGCTGTCAGGTCGATCAACTCCATACCGAAGCGGGTATCGGGCTTGTCAGAGCCGTAGCGTTCCATCGCCTCAGTATACGTCAGCCGGGGCAGCGGCAGCGGAATTTTCTCGCCAAGCACCTTTTCAAACACCGTCGCCATAAAGCCTTCCCCGATCGCGAGCACGTCCTCCACATCCACGAAGGACATCTCCAAATCGATCTGGGTAAACTCAGGCTGGCGGTCGGCACGCAGGTCTTCATCGCGGAAGCAGTGCGCGAGCTGCATATACCGATCGAAGCCCGCCACCATCGACAGCTGTTTGTACAGCTGCGGCGACTGCGGCAGCGCATAGAACTCGCCCGGGTGCAGCCGGGACGGCACCAGAAAGTCCCGCGCGCCTTCCGGCGTGGACCGGATCAGCATCGGGGTTTCCAGCTCGATGAAACCCTGTTCGTCAAAATAATCGCGGGTCACCTTGGCAATCCGGTGCCGCATCAAAATGTTTTTCTGCAGATCGGGGCGGCGCAGGTCCAGATAGCGATACTTCAATCGGGTGGACTCCGCCGTCTGGCAGTTCTCCACAATCTCGAACGGAGGCGTCTCCGCTTTGTTCAGCACCCGCAGCTCCTCAACCGCAATTTCCACATCACCGGTCGGCAGCTCGGGATTTTTGGCCGAACGGATGCGCACCGTCCCGCGTGCGGCCAGCACATATTCGCCGCGCACTCCGGCCGCCTTGTCGAACACCGCCCGGTCTGTGCCTTCGTCAAACGCCAGCTGCACAATGCCGCTGCGGTCGCGCAGATCCACAAAAATCAGCTGTCCCAGATCGCGCTGCCGCTGCACCCAGCCGCATACCGTCACCGGCATTCCCTCGTGCTCCGCACGCAGCTGACCGCAGTAATGGGTGCGTTTCATACCCTTCAAAGTTTCCGCCACCTGAAACCATTCCTTCCCCACGCGGACGTTTCCGCTTTTGTTAATAATAACTTTTGTTATTCTATTTCTAACTCTCCGCCGAGCAGATCAGCCATGCCGGCCAGCTGGCGATCCAGCGACTTGTTGTACAGGATGGTGTACAAACTTTCGTCCAGCGGCACATCCTCGCACTCGCCGGATTCCATGTCCTTGAGACGCGCCATGCCGGCCTCGAGCTCATTGTCTCCGATCACCAGCGTATACCGCGCGCCCAGCTTGTCGGCGTAGCGCATCTGCGCCTTGAGCGACCGACCCACCGTATCGCACGCAGCCGCCACGCCGCCTTCCCGCAGCTTGGAGGCCATGCCGAAGCAGCGAACGGCCGCGCGCTCGCCCATAGAGGCAAGGTACACCTCGCACCGAGGCTCCTCGGGAAATTCGGCCTTCTGCGCTTCAAGCACCATCAGCAGCCGCTCCAGCCCCATGCCGAAGCCGAGAGACGGTGTGTGCGGGCCGCCGAGCTCCTCGATCAGGCCGTCGTAGCGGCCGCCGCCGCAGACCACCGCCTGTGCGCCCAGCGCGTCGGAGACGAATTCAAACACCGTGCGGGTGTAGTAGTCCAGCCCCCGGACGATGCCGGTATCAATTTCAAACGGGACTCCTGCCTCGTCGAGGCAGGCTTTCACCGCCCCGAAATGCGCGGCACAGTCCTCGCACAGATAATCGAGCATCACCGGCGCCCCCGCCGCAATGGCAGAGCACACCGGGGATTTGCAATCGAGAATGCGCATCGGATTGCGCTCGAGACGCCCCTGGCAGGTGGCGCACAGCTCGTCCTTCCGGGCCGAAAAATACGCCCGCAGTGCTTCGAGATATTTCGCCCGACATTCGGGACAGCCGATGGAATTGATATGCAGCGAAACGCCCTGTACCCCGAGTGTATCCAGCACCAGCCGCGCAAGGGTAATCACTTCGGCATCCGCCTGCGGTGCACCGGCGCCGAAGCACTCGACGTCGAACTGGTGGAACTCACGCAGCCGGCCGGCCTGCGGTTTTTCGTAGCGGTAGCAGGAGGTCAAATACGCGACCTTGACCGGCAGCGCGTCGTTGTTCAGCCCATGCTCGAGAAAGGCGCGCGCCATGCCGGCCGTGCCCTCCGGGCGCAGCGTAATGGAACGCCCGCCCTTATCGTCGAAGGTGTACATTTCCTTCTGCACCACGTCGGTGGTTTCGCCCACCGACCGCTGGAACAGCTCGGTATGTTCAAACACCGGCACCCGCATTTCGCGATAACCGAAATCCCGTGCAATCGCCAGGGCGGTCTGTTCCACGTGCTGCCATTTGTAGCTTTCGCCCGGCAGCACGTCCTGCGTGCCGCGGATGGCGTTGGTAATCAATGCCATTTGTCCCAAAACTCCTCTCGCTTCTGGCGGAACCCGGTCCGCCGTTCATACACAAAAGAGGCGCACTGCTGTGCGCCTCTGCGTATGTTGTGCGCCTCTTTGTCTATCCGCGAAAACCTGAATCTGTGCTGTGATCCGCTGGATATTTTCAGTGATGCGGATTGACAATGTTGCGCCAGTCAAGGTCGCCGCGCTCCAGACCGTGAATGAGCACTTCCGCAGTGGCAATATTGGTCGCCACCGGAATATTGCGCATATCGCACAGACGGAACATGTCGTTCTCATTGGGCTCATGCGACTTCACGGTCATCGGGTCACGGAAGAAGAGCAGCAGATCGATCTCGTCGCACGCAATGCGGGCCGAGATCTGCTGATCGCCGCCCTGCGTCCCACTCATATAACGGACAATATTCAGCCCGGTCGCTTCCGCCACCATCTTGCCGGTGGTGCCGGTAGCGCATAAGTTGTGTCGGCTGAGCACGCCGCAGTAAGCGATGCAGAACTGCACCATCAATTCTTTTTTTGCGTCATGAGCAATCAGGGCGATATTCATGCACGATCCACTCCTTTTTGAATAATCAAATCATTTTTTCAAGGTTTGCCAAAGGCACCTGTTCACCAAGAAAGCGCCGTGCGATGTTGCCGAAGCACGCCGCCGCGTAGCAGTCCGACGGCAGAGGGCGCCCGTTGGCATTCGCCACCGCCACCGCCTCATCCTCCGGCAAAATCCCCATCAGCTGCAGTCCCGCCGTATCGATAATCTCATCCACATCCGGCATCCGTCCGGCCATTACCGGCCGGGCGCGCAGACGGTTGATCAGCAGGCGTGCGGGGATCTGCCTGTCCTCAAGCAGGCGGGACACAATCTGCGCGTCCCTCGCGCAAACCATATCGGGTGTCGTCACCACCAGCGCACGCTGCGCGCTGGCAACCGCCGTCTCAAAACCGGCTCCCACGCCGGCGGCCGAATCGATGAGCACATCATCGTAATAGCGGGCAAAGCCACGGCACAGCCGCCGCATATCCTCCGGGGTGCACAGCCGCTCGAGACTGACCGGAGCAGGCAGCACCGATACACCGGGACATACCGGCGAAGGATAAATCGCACGGATTGGCTCACAGTTTCCTGCGAAAATGTCGGCCATATCGTACACCGCGCTGCCGCCGATGCCCATCATCAAATCCAGACTGCGCAGTCCCGCATCCGCATCCACCAGCAGGACCTTGCGTCCGAGCTTGGCCAGCGCACAGCCGAGGCCTGCGGTCACGGTGGATTTTCCCGCGCCGCCCTTGCCGGACGTTATAACGGATACGCAGCCCATCTTCACGACCATACCTTTCGCCGGAACTGAGGGAAAACGGGTTGGCGCCGCCCTCTTTCGCAAGCGGCATCCGCGCCTGACCGCGTCATACCTTCTCTTAAGTATACCATGTCCCGGGCATAAAGGCAATGGGTTTTGACGGAGAAATTCCGTCTTTTGCTCTGTGCATACTGCTCACAGCGGTCACGGCAGAAGTTGCCCGGGCACCGTCGGCGACTGTGACTGCGTTTTAGCGGCAAAATAGGCATCCAGCACCTTTCTGGCCACATCAGACGCCGGCCGGGAGGTGCCGTTTTCCATCACCACCGCAATGGCCACCTCCGGATTTTCCACCGGGGCGTAGGCAATGAAGGTGCCGTGGTCGGAGCGGCTTCTGCTGTTCTGTGCGGTACCGGTTTTCGCCGCCACGGTGTACCCGACATTGCCATAGTCAAACGCCTTGCAGGCGGTACCGTTTTTGATTACCTGAACCATGCCTTCCCGGACCGCGTCGATAGCCTCTTCGGTAAAGCTGACCCGCGCAGCAACTTCCGGCTCGACCTTTTCCACCGTACCGTCATAGTGGCGGATGGAATCAACCAGATGTGTTTTGTACCGCACGCCGTCGTTAGCGATCAGCATGGTGTAAGCCGCCAGCTGAATCGGGGTGAAGGCGTTGTCCGACTGACCGATAGCCGCCTGTACGGTATCGCCCGCCGTCCAGATGCCGCCGGCCGCATTGCGCTGAGACGGGCCGGCGAGTATGCCGGTGCTCTCCCCGATCTCGATACCGGTTTTCTGCCCAAGCCCATACAGCTCACTGTATGTGTTCATCTTGTTGATGCCCAGCAGCCGGCCGACCTCATAGAAAAACACGTTGCAGGACTCCTGCAGCGCATAAACAACGTTGGCGTTGCCGTGATAGCCCAGACAGCCCAGACGGTTGTCCTCACCGAAATAATCGTAATACCGTTTGCAGTAATACGGAGTGGAACTGCGGTTGATAATCCCCTCGGTAAGCGCCGCCAGAGCGACACCCGGCTTCATCGTGGAGCCGCAGGGATAAGCACCGTACAGCGCCCGGTTGAACAGCGGCTTATCCGGATTCTTACTGATTTCCTCATAGTCGGTGTAATACCGCGACAGGTCGTAGCTTGGCCAGCTGGCACTCACCAGCACGCCGCCATTTTTCACGTCCAGCAGCACCACCGACCCGCTGGTGACATCCTGGCCGTCTTCCCCCTCCGGCCGCGCCCGCAGCTCGGTAATTTTATCATCGAGCGCCTGCTGCGCCACCGCCTGCAGCGCCATATCCAGCGTCAGCACCACCGTGCTGCCGGGCACCGGCGCCTGGCTTTCGTATTTGTTGACCACCTTGCCGGAGGAATCCTTAATCAGCGTGGTCTTACCGGCGGTGCCGCGCAGCACCGACTCCATCGCACCTTCGATGCCGCCGCGGCCGATCACGTCGTTGAGCCGATAGCCCTGCGCATACATATCCTCAAGCGACTCAAAATCGTCCGCATAAATCGCGCTGACCGTACCGATCAGGTGAGCGCCGATGGTACCGGACACATATTCCCGCACCGCGGTCGGCTGTACAATCACCCCGGTATAGGTCTGGCTGTTCTCCATGATGGTGTAAGCGGTTTCTTCCGATATGTTCCCCGAAAACACAAATGGGTTGCTCACGCTGAAGCCGGTCAGCCCCATTTCATACCGCACACCTGCAATTACCCGCTGTTGTGCAGGGTCATAGTTTTCCAGTTCGTATAGTTCAATCAACGCATCCAGACAGTTCTGCGCTGTGGCATAATCGGCCATCCGCAGGTCGTTTTTCAGCGAGGCGATGCTCTGTTCGCGCTCCTCGTCAAAGGTAAACGAGGGATTGTGGGAAATCGGCAGGGTGTCGTTCCACGCCTCATCGGCCGCATCGAGAAGCCCGGTCAGCGCCAGGATGATTTCGTTTTGAGCGTACTGCAGCTCGCTGCCGGAGCCATGCGGAAAAAAGACGTAGTCAAACAGCACCTGATAGCTTGTTCGGTTCACCGCCATCGGGCGCATATGGCGGTCAAGGATCTCCCCGCGGGACGCCGACACCGGGATCACCGTGGAGGAAGTGCGCTCCGCGATGCTTGCGTACTGCTCCCCTTCCACGATCTGCACCTGGAACAGCCGCATGGAGTACAGTCCAAACATAAACGCAACCACCGCCACCAAAGCAATGGCGCGGCGTTTGCTGATACGGTTATTGGCATTGTCATTTCGCATCCGGCGTCCCTTCCCTTCTTAAGACAATCCGTTATAGTACCTACATTTTATACGTTTTGTTATTCTCGTTTAGCCAAAATCTGAGCAATCAGTTTGGTAATCAGATAAATCAGCGGAGACAGCACCAGACTGTACGCCATATTCGGCAGGATGGTGTGCAGCAAAACGAAGCCCGCATCCGGGATGACCAGTATCACGTAATTGCCCAGCCAGTCAGCCACTCCCTGAATCACCAGCGCCGCCGCCGTAAGCAGCATCGCCGACAGCAGGTTGTTGCGGATAAGCAGGCGGACCAGCAGTCCGCACGCGCAGCCGATCACCAGCAGCAGCAATGCGTTGAAGCCGAGCAGACGGGTGGAATACATATCCCACAGCAGTCCCGCCGCAACCCCGGCCGCCGCGCCGCCCACCGGACCGGTATACAGCGCGATGCAAACCACCAGCGGCACCACCAGCAGCGGCCGGGCACCGAAAACCGATGGAATCAGCCGTGGCGTGTTCTGCAGCACGCAGATCAGCAGCAGCCATAGACCGTACGCCGTCCATTTGATGTACCGGGAACCGAGCCGGTGCATCGGATTGTGGTCCCCCATCTTATCCAGTTCAGTCATCGGCTCACCTCCGCCCTGTGCCTGCGTCATGGAACACGAAAGAGGGGCTGTTCGCCCCCCTCTCCCTGTTCTCTTTCCCTGTATCGCCCTGCATACGCCGGGGAAATCGCAAGACCGCCTCGAGCCGCCGGGTCGGCATGGTTATTCCTCCAGCTGATTTTTTTCCGCAAAATCCGTAATCACGAAAACTGAGGAAACGTTCCGGATGTCGGCAAACGGCTCGACGGTAGCATATACCGTCAGACCGTCGGAATCCGGCTTGATTTCGGTGATTTTCCCAATACGCAGTCCCGGCGGATAAATACCGCCCTTACCCGCGGTGACAATATAGTCACCTACCGTCGCACCGGTTTCCCGCGGCAGCATGTTCAGCCGGGTCAGCCCCTCCCGCGCGAGCGGCAGCGTACCGCCGGTGATGCAGGTATCGGCCGTACGCGACACCATCGCACTCACCGCAACATTTGGGTCAAGGATCGTGCGCACTTTTGCCCAGTTGGGATAGACCTCGTAAACGACGCCGACCAGCCCCTCCGGCGTAATCACCGGATCATCCCGGTGGATGCCATCGAGGGATCCCTTGCTGATCGAAAAGTTGTACGCCGGATCGGAAGGATCCTGTGCGATGATTTTGGCTGGTGCAAATTCATAATCGGGATTTTCTTCCTTGATCCCGAGGTACTTGCGCTGATCCTCATTTTCCCGCCGCAGTTCGTCAAGCTCTACCTGCTGCTGACGCAGTTGGTTGTTCTCCTCACGAAGCGCGTCAAGCTCCTTCTGCAGTTCGCCGGAATCGGTAAACATCCCAAAGAAGCTGCTAAGACCGTTGGATATACCCGCGCCCAACGACTGCAGGGGGGAAACAATCGCTCCGGTTATGGTCGCCGGTATGTTGGCCAGACCGCCGGTCGATGCGGCGTAAATCATCACGCCAACCAGCACCAGCGCCACCGCCGCGAGCACCTTGAATCCCAGGCTTTTGAAAAAATCTTTCACGATGACCTCCTTCTTCGGACAATGTGCCCCGTGTAAAGATTAACAATAATTATTTTTACCCTTCGTCATTTCGATCGGTTGGAGCGGAAATTACTCACCACACCGATATCGAGGCACTTGCCGGTGCCGACCGCCACGCAGTCGAGCGGATTCTCCGCAACATGCACCGGCATGCCGGTTTCCCGCGCGATCAACACATCCAGTCCCCGCAGCAGCGCACCGCCGCCGGTAAGCATAATGCCGTTGTCGATAATGTCCGCGGACAGCTCCGGGGGGGTGCGCTCGAGGGTGGAACGGATAGCATCCACGATGGAACTGACCGGATCAGCGAGCGCCTCCCGCACCTCTTCGGAGGACACCGTGATGTTTTTGGGCAGACCATCGATAAGATTGCGGCCCTTGACCTCCATCGAGCACTCGTCCTCAGATGGGAACGCAGAGCCGATGCTGATTTTGATATCCTCCGCCGTGCGCTCACCGATGAGCAGATTATATTTCTTTTTTATATAGGAAATGATTGCCTCATCAAAATCGTCGCCCGCAGTGCGCACCGAACAGGAGGTCACGATATCACCAAGAGAAATGACCGCCACCTCGGAGGTGCCGCCGCCGATATCCACCACCATGCATCCGGCGGCTTCCGCAACCTGAAGCCCAGCGCCGATGGCAGCCGCCATCGGCTCATCGATCAGTTCGACTTCTTTTGCGCCCGCCTGCCGCGCTGCCTCGTCTACCGCACGGCGCTCAACCTCGGTGACACCGGAGGGGATGCACACGATCACGCGGGGCCGGCTGAAAATGCCCGACTTGACAGTGCGTTTGATGAAATAGCGGAGCATCTCCGCCGTGATGTCAAAATCCGCGATCACGCCGTCCTTGAGCGGACGCACTGCAGAGATGGACCCCGGCGTACGGCCGATCATTTCCTTCGCCTCGCTGCCGACTGCCATAACCGCATGGTTGCGGACGTCCTCCGCGACTACCGACGGCTCGCGCATAACGATGCCCTTGCCGCGCATGTACACGAGGGTATTCGCCGTTCCCAGATCGATGCCGATATCCCGATTAAAAAACATAACTTTGACTTCCTTTCCGGATCGCGGTCAGCCCGCGTATATTTGGCGTGCCGGATCGCCGGCTGCCGCGCCGCGATCCCGCTCATCCTGTTTTTCTCCCTCTGCCGGCCAACTGTCCTGTTCCTTACTATATTTGGCCGTCAGTCATTATATTATATACTGTAAGGAAAAATTTCTCAATAAAAAATTTGTCCGCAGCCTCAATTCCCGCAGAATTCATCCGATTTCCGGAAATTGCTGCAGAAAACGCCATAAAGCCGCGCCCGGAAGTCCCATCACCGTGTAATAGTCCCCGACGATTCCGTGCACAAAACGCATGCCAAGCCCCTGAATCCCGTAGGCACCCGCCTTGTCCATCGGCTCGCCGGTCGCCACATAAGCGGCAATTTCCTCATCAGTCATTGGCTCAAATTCGACCTGCGCCGCCGACGTAAAACCGCAGCCGCAGCCCGGGCCCGCCGCCCATACGCCGGTCAGCACCCGATGAGCGCGCCCCGAAAGCCGGCGCAGCATATCCGCTGCCTCGCGTTTGTCCCGCGGCTTGCCGAGCACCTGCCCGTCGATTTCCACCACCGTATCTGCACCGAGCACCCGGCGCTCCGGGCAGCGCGCCGCAATCTCCTCCGCTTTTGCGCGCGCCACCAGGCGCACCGCCTCTTCCAATGGCAGCGACCGATCCAGCGGCGGTTCGCCAGCTGCCGGCAGGATCTCCACCGCCACGCCCATCCGCTCGCAGATTTCCCGGCGCCGCGGTGAGGCGGAGGCCAAAATCCAGTTCATTTCCCTGTCTCCTTTTGTCCGTCGGGAAAACCCCGCCATCCTTTTTCAGCGTACCTTTTTGTACAGCAGCAGCGCCGCACCGATGAGCACTACCTGCAAAACGTTCACCTGCATTTTGAAGGAAAAGCTGACGTTGATAATCGCCAGGTCAAGATTCACCGTATCGAATCCCACCGAATCGCCCCAGGTCAGCCACCGCAGGAATTCCACGCCCTCGGTCAATGTGCCGATCAGCGCCGACAGCACCACTGCCGCAAGCAGCAAAAAAATCAGGATCAGCGTATTCTTCGCCTTCAACCTCAAACAACCCTTTCCATTTATCCATTGTCATTTGTGACGATTGTTATTTTCTCCCCGTCGAACCAAAGCCGCCCGCCCCGCGTGCGGTCTCCTCCAACGCTTCCGCCAGCTCGATCTGCGGCAGCAGCACCGGCATGATCACCAGCTGGGCAATGCGCTCGCCCGGTTCAATGGTGTACGCCTTGTCCGACAGGTTGACCAGACCGACCTTGATCTCACCGGTATAATCGCTGTCGATCACGCCCACACCGTTGGAAAGCGTCAGACCATGTTTGACCGCCAGCCCGCTGCGCGCGAAAACCAAGCCGACCGTCTCCGGGCCGGGCAGGCCCATCGCGATACCGGTGGGGATTCCCACCCGACCGCCGGCGGGCACCGTCACCGGCTCGTCGATGCGCGCGCATAAATCCATCCCCGCACTGCCCTCGGTGGAGCGCTGCGGAATCTTCGCCTGCTCATGCAGTTTCTGAAATTTCACTGTCATAGCCTAAATGCCGTCCCTTCTGTATCATCGGTTGAGTTTTCGTATTATTCCACGCCACGGCGGTACAGGCCGCGGGTGAGCCTTTCCGGCGGCCTGCCGCCACGGCGGTAGGCCCGCAGAATCTCCCGCACCTCCCGCTCGTCCTCACCAGTAAAATGCAGCAGCCAGAAATCCAGCAGCGGCAGTTCTTCGAGCCGGTCCGCCCAAAACAGGCGATCGCCGTTGAGCAGCTCTACACAGCCGCCCGGCCGGTCGCGCCCGCATTCCAGCGGAAAGACCGCCCCGCGGCGGTCGGTCATCGCCCGCGGCCGCTCATCGCCGCAGCCCGTACACCCCTCCGCAGCCCGGCGCGGGCACGCCCGCAGCAGCATCAGCGGCTGATGCCCATAGACCAGCGCCCCCGCAGGGATTGCCGTCTGTTCCCGCACGGCAAACGCCATCTGCGGGAAGGTCAGCTCCATCGACAGCACCGCCGCAGCAGCTCCTTCCTGAGCATAGGCATCAAGTGCCCAGCGGTTGACGATGTTCAGCCCGAAGCCGCCCACCGGCGGGAGCGAAGCCTCCCGGGCGAGACGCACCGCACCGATGCCGCCGCACAGCGCAAACGCCGCACCGGCTTCCTTCGCCGCAGCCAGCAGCCTCCGCGCCGCATCGTCGGCCCCGAACAGCCCGCGGGGAATCTCCACCCCTGTGGAACGCCGCGCGCACAGTCGCCGCAGCACCTCCGGCGGGGTATCCAGCGGCACGATCGCCGCCTCTATATCCACGTCCCCCGGGCACTGTGCCGCATCGGCAAACCGTGCCACAAGTTTCGGAGAACTCGGCTCCCGCGGCGTACACACCGGCTCCTGCGTGTGGCGAAACGGCACCGCAGCCGTCTCGCCGCGCACCGCCAACAGCCGTTCGCACACTTCCCGCCGCAGCGCATTGAGCGCCGCGAGCGGCAGGGTCAGCCCATCGTCCATGCGGCAGACCACCTCCGGCGGCATAAACGGCGTACCGCCGGTTTTGCACAACTGTTCCTCCGCCCGCTGCACGGACAGCGGACGATGCACAGCCGCTTCAGGGATCGTCCCTGCCGCCTGTGCGGCGGCGTCACCCGAGCGCCCCTCCAGCCGAACCGGCTCACCGGCGCGCATCGTAAAGGTCAGCGCCAGCGGCACCCTTGGGTTTTCCCGATCATATAAACGGTGCAGCCGGCTGAACACCTCCGCCGTCGCCGCGGTGACATCCTCCCGCCTGCGGTGACCGAACAATCCGGCATCCCGCCGACCGCGGTAATAGCCGTCGGTAAAGCCCGACCGGGAAAACACCGCCTGCAAATCCTCCAGCAGCTGCCGATCCGCCGCCCGTCCGTCCGCGGCCGCACGATAGGCGGTCACCGCAGCCGCCACGTATTCCGGCCGTTTCATCCGCCCCTCGATTTTCAGGGAATCCACGCCGCTCCCCCGCAGCTGCTCCACGTAATCCAGCAGACATAAATCCTTCAGGCTCAGCGCAGTCCGGTCTCTGGCCGGGCCGCTTCCCACCGGTGCAAACGGCAGTCGGCAGGGCTGCGCACACATGCCGCGGTTGCCACTGCGGCCGCCGAGCATCGCAGACAGCGTGCACTGCCCGGATACACACATGCACAGCGCCCCGTGCGCAAACACCTCGATTTCGCAGCCGAGGCCGACGCACGCCGTGATTTCCTCCTGGCTCATCTCCCGCGCCAGCACTACCCGGGAAAACCCGCAGTCCCGCAGCTCTTCCACTCCGGATGGAGTGTGACAGGACAGCTGGGTAGAAGCATGCAGCGGCATTTCCGGCGCCGCCGCGTGAATCCGCCGCGCCAAACCGCGATCCTGAATGATCAGCGCGTCGGCGCCCCAGATACAGGCCTGCTCAGCGAGCGCCAGCGCGTCGCACATCTCATCCTCCCGCACCAGCGTGTTGAGCGCGATATGCACCGCCGTGCCGCGGGCATGACAGTAACGCACCGTTTCCGGCATGTCCTCCGGCGCGAAATTGTGCGCCGCCTGCCGGGCGTTGAAGCGCCCTACCCCCAGATACACCGCATCGGCACCGCAGCGCACCGCGGCGGTCAGCGCCTCAGGCGAGCCGGCGGGTGCAAGAATTTCGATTTTTCCCCTATTCATGAACGGGACGACCGCATATCCATCAGCTCGCGGCGCAGACGCTCACATTCGCGGTTGGCACTGTCTGCCTCCTGCCGCAGCTTCGCATTCTCCTCGATGAAATCCTTGATCTGCGCGCGCAGATTATCCGCCGAAACGGTCGCCTTTGCCGCGTCGTCGGCGTTGTTTAGCGCGGTGAGCACCGCGGCCATCAACGTGGAAATACGGTCGTTTTCGTTCATCATCGCCTTCATGGATTTTTCCACCCGATCGGCAACCCCGAGAACATATTCCTCTGCGTCGTCGGTGGACAGCGTGTATCCCGTTCCGCAGATAGTGACCCGCACCTGTTTGTTAGCCATATGCTGAAAACTCCTTCCCCGGCGGAACCCGCCTGTGCTCCGGCGGCTGCCCGCCGGCTGAAAACATTTTATGAATCGGCCGGACAAACGGCCTTCTGATCTATTATAGCGTATTTTCCATCGGGAAAAAAGAGGGGAATTCTGAAGATTTTCGGATATTTCGGGAAAATATGCCGGGATTCGCGGCAGAATACGCCTTGCCATTCTCCGGCCAAATGGTGTATGATACAAAGGGAAATATTGTATGGGCGGTGGATGCGGTGCTGTCCGGCCGGACAGGCAGGCACCATGCGGGGAACCTGCCCATGTAAGCGAAAGGAAGGATACAAAATGTGCGACAAGGCCATGATGGATAATTACGCCCGCTGGAAACAGCGGGCAATCGAGGATCCGGACCTGCTTGACGAGCTGAAGAGCATCGCCGGGCAGGACGAGGAAATCCTCGATCGCTTTTACCGCGAACTGGCTTTTGGAACCGGCGGACTGCGCGGGGTAATCGGTGCGGGGGAAAACCGGATGAATATTTACACCGTGCGTAAGGCGACCCAGGGACTTGCCGATTATCTCAACGTCAGCGGCAGCGAAAATGCCGTGGCAATTTCGTTCGACTCCCGCATCAAATCCCCGCTGTTTGCCCGCGAAGCGGCGCGGGTGCTCGCGGCGAACGGGATCAAGGTGCATATTTTTGATGAACTCGAGCCCACGCCGGTGCTTTCCTTCGCAGTGCGTTCGCTGCACTGTCAGGCGGGCATCATGATCACCGCCAGCCATAACCCGGCCAAATACAACGGCTATAAATGCTACGGCGCGGACGGCTGCCAGATGACCGACGCGGACGCCAACGCCGTGACGGCGTACATCCGCAAGGTGGAAATTTTTGACGGTGTGAAGGTGGCCGATTACAGCGAAGCGGTCCGGGACGGCCGGATTCAGGTGATCGGGCCGGAACTGCTCGAGGATTTCCTCCAGCATGTCGCCGGCGAACAACTGCGCCCCGGCATCTGCCATGAGGTGCCGCTCAGCGTGGTATATACCCCGCTCAACGGCACCGGCAACAAGCCAGTGCGGGAGATGCTGCACCGCATCGGGGTATCGGCGCTCGCGGTGGTGCCGGAGCAGGAGAAGCCCGACGGCAATTTCCCGACCGCACCGTACCCGAATCCGGAAATCCGCCAAGCGTTTGCCTGCGCGCTGAAGCTCGCCGAAACGGTGAAACCGGATCTGCTGCTCGCCACCGACCCGGACTGCGACCGGGTGGGCATCGCGGTACTCGACAGCGGCGACTATACCCTGATGACCGGCAATGAGGTGGGCTGCCTGCTGCTTAATTATGTGCTGACCACCCGCGCCGAGCTGGGCACCCTGCCCGAACATCCGGTCACGGTCAAGACCATTGTCACCTCCGACCTGGTGCTGCGCATCGCCGAAAAATTCGGCTGCGAGGTGCGGGAGGTGCTCACCGGCTTCAAGTATATCGGCGAGCAGATCGGGCTGCTCGAAAAGGAGGGCCATCCGGAACGCTATGTCTTCGGGTTCGAGGAAAGCTACGGCTACCTGTCCGGCACCTATGTGCGGGATAAGGACGGCGTGAACGCCTCCATGCTCATCTGCGAAATGGCCGCGTATTACAAGAAGCAGGGCAAGAGCCTGCTCGACGTGCTCGATGCGCTGTATGCGGAATTCGGCGTTTACCGCCATATCCTGATCAACGCGGAATTTGAGGGTGCGGAAGGCATGACGACGATGCACAAGCTGATGGAATCGCTGCGGGAGAACCGACCGCAGGAGATCGCCGGTCTTGCGGTGACGCGTTTCTCCGACTATCTGGCCTCCCGCAGCGTGGATATGCGCACCGGAGCCGAAACGGTGCTTACCCTGCCGAAATCCAACGTGCTGGTCTTCGGTCTGGAGGATGGCGCCGGCGTGATCGTGCGGCCCTCCGGCACCGAGCCGAAAATCAAGGCCTACGTCACCGCCACTGGCACCGATAAGGCGGCCGCAGAAGCGATGGCCGAACGCCTGACCGACGCGGCGAAGGAACTGCTCAAGGCATAATATCTCCATGCCCCCTGTCGATGCAGGGGGCATTTTTTCAGAAAGGAGCCCGCCACCATGGACATCAAAGCTGAACTTACCGCGCTCGCCGATGCGGATTACCGCCGGTTTTCCGCCAAACTTCTGCCTCCCGGCACCAACCTGATCGGGGTGCGGCTGCCGCAGATGCGCGCGCTGGCCAAACGCATCGCGGCGGAGGACTGGCGCGGCTGGCTCGCCGCCGCCGGGGATGACACCTTCGAGGAAGTTATGCTCCAGGGCATGGTGATCGGCGCCGCCAAAGCGGATATTGATGAGCTGCTGCGGTATACGGCGGCCTTTGTGCCGAAGATCGATAACTGGTCGGTGTGTGACAGCTTCTGCGCCTCGCTGCGCTTTGTCCGGCGGCAGCCGGAGACTGTCTGGGAGTTTCTGTCCCCCTACCTGTCTTCCGGCCGGGAATTCGACATAAGGTTCGCAGTGGTGGCCATGCTTGACCACTTTGTGGACGAGGCACATGTCGATGGGGTGATCGCGCGGCTGACCGCGCTCACCCACGAGGGCTATTATGTGCGCATGGCGGCGGCGTGGACCCTGTCGGTGTGCTTTGTCCGCTTTCCGGAAAAGGTGTACCCCCTGCTGGAAGCCGGCGCCCTTGACCCCGTGACCCATAACCTGACCATCCGGAAGATTCGGGAATCGCTTCGGGTAAGCCGTGAGGATAAGGCAGCAGTTGCGCGGCTAAAGCGGCCGGCACCGCCTGTGGAAAAGCCTTTTTAAGCGAAAAGCCCCGCACCTTACGCAATGCCGACGGCCGTCCGCGGAAAAACGGCACAAAACCTTTATTTTCGCCGCCGGTGTTTGACGAAACCGGTCGACTGCGGTATACTGGACATAAAAGGACAAGCCCCCGCTGCGAGGCATCCGGCTCAGTATACAGATAAAGGATGGTCATGGACATGAAGCTGATGGTACAGACCGAACGAATCCTCACCAACCTGCGCATCCTGCAGAAGCAGGCCGGCAGTACGCCGCTGATCCCGGTGCTCGAGGCGAATGCTCTGGGACTGGGCGACGTGGAAATCGCGAAACTCCTGCAGGAGGCGGGGGTCGGCACGATTGCGGTCGCGCGGCTGGAGGAGGCGGTGCGCATCGCGGACGCGGTGCGCGGGCTGGACATCCTGCTGCTGACCCCCTATTCCGGTGAAGACGACGTTGCCGCCATCCTGCAATACGACATCATCGGCGCGGTCGGCTCCAACGACGCCGCGGTGCTGTTCAGCTCGCTGAGCCGCAAAATGCGCTGCCGGGCGCGGGTGCAGCTGTGCTTCGACTTCGGCATGGGACGCTTCGGCTATGCACTGCAGGACGCCGGCAAGGCGGCGCAGACCATCAAGCATCTGGAAAACGTGGAATTGACCGGCGTGTTTACCATCCTGCCGGATACCGGCAAAGCATCGGAATCCCATCGGCTCCAGCAGGTGAAGGATTTCCAGCGCGCGGTCGCCGCGGTGCAGCGGGAGGGCTTAAAGCCCGGCATCGTGCATATGGCGGACAGCTATCAGGCGCTCCAGTGCAAGGAGATGCGCCTGGGTGCGGTGCGCACCAGCGCGGACCTGTTCGGCCGCGGCCCGCTGAAAGAACGTCATGGCCTGAAAAAGGTCGGACGGGCAGTATCCAATGTCTGCGACCTGAAATGGCTCACCGCGGGCAGTACGGTCGGTGACGATGCCCGGGTGCGCCTGCGCAAGGCGACGCGGGTGGCAGTGGTTCCGTCCGGGCGGGCAGACGGCCTGTTCACCGAAATGCCGGTTTCCCGCTTCCCGTTTTTCCGCAAAAAGCTCACCTGCGAGATCAACGGCAAACGACCGGTGATCATCGGTCGGCCGGGGCTGACCTCGCTGACCGTGGACGTCACCGACATCGACTGCGCACCGGGCGACATCGTTTCCTTTGACACCGATCCGGTGCATATCAGCGCCTTCATCCGGCGCAATTATGTCTGAGCGGAAAACGCCGCTTTTCGCGGCGCTGCATACACACGCGGCGGGACATCCCGCCGCGTTTCATACACCAGGGCATAAGGGGCATATGCCGCTGCTGACCCCCCTTGCCGATCCGGCGCTGGATCTGACCGAACTGCCGGGCACCGGCAGCCTGTACGACGGCGGCGACGTGATTGAGCAGGCGGAACAACTTGCGGCGGCAGCCTTCGGCGCACGGGAAACGCTGTTCAGCGCCGGAGGGTGCACACTGTGCATACAGACGATGCTGCTGCTCGGTGCAGGCGCTGGCGGCCGGGTGCTGATGGCGCGCACCGCGCACCGCAGCGCGGTCCACACGGCGGTGCTGCTGGGATTCGAACCGGTATGGCTTTGGCCCTCGCAGAATGAGGACGGTGTGCTGCCGCCGGACGCGGACGCGGTGGAGCGGGCGCTCGCCGCGGATCCCGGCATCCGTGCGGTGTATGTCACCAGCCCGGATTACGCGGGCAACCTCTGCGATGTCCCGGCTTTTGCGGCGGTATGCCGCCGATACGGCGTGCCGCTGCTGGTGGATAACGCCCACGGCAGTCATCTCAGCGCCTTCGGCCTGCACCCGCTTGCGCTCGGAGCTGACCTGACCGCAGATTCCGCTCATAAGACGCTGCCGGTGCTCACCGGCGGCGCCATGCTGCATATCGGAAACACACCGTTTGCTGCCGGCATCACCCGCCCAGCCGCCAAAGCGGCGATGGCGCTGTTCGGCTCCACGTCGCCGTCCTTTCCGGTGCTTGCCTCTCTCGACCTTGCCCGCAGCTGGTGGGAGCAGGAGGGTCCGGCGGCTTTCCGCCAGGTGGCCGAAATCACCGCGGGACTGCGCCGGACTGCGGCCGAACAGGGCGTCGAGGCTTACGCCGGCCGTGCGCTGCGCGACCCGAGCCGCCTGACCCTCGACTTTGCAGCAAACGGCCGCGATGCCGCCGCAGCAGCGGCATGGTTCCGCCGTCAGGGCTGTGAGCCGGAATATGCGGACAGCCGCTACCTTGTGTTTATCCTTACCCCCGGTAATACCGACGACGATTTTGCCCGTCTGAAGCGGGCACTCGAAGCGCTGCCGCAGGCAGAACTCCCCGCCGCGGGATGCCCGCGGTTCCCACTTTTTGCGCCTGACATCCGGCCGCAGGCGGTGATGCCCCCGCGGAATGCGATGCTCTGCACGGCGGAAGAAATTCCGATGCCGGCGGCCGCCGGCCGAATTGCCGCGCGCAGTGTTTGCCCCTGCCCGCCGGGCGTTCCTGCGATCGTGCCGGGGGAACGGTTCACGCCGGCGCTGGCGAAAGCTCTTGCCGCCTGCGGCCATACCCACGCCGCCGTATGCACCGATGTGTGCCGGTGCGAAATCTCTTGCCAGAAGCCGACAGATACGGTATAATAAATTCGTACCGTGCGTACGCTGATAGGGCACGGTGTTATTCTGCACGCGCCGGGAAAGGAAGGGCATACAGTATGAAGCTGATTTTTGCAATTGTGAATAAGGATGACAGCAACGCGGTATCCTCCGCGCTGACCCATGCCGGCTTTGCGGTCACCAAGCTGGCCACTACCGGCGGCTTTCTGATGGCGGGCAACACCACCTTTTTGGTCGGCACCGAGGACAGCCGCGTGGACGAGGTGATCGATATCATCGCCAAGCGTTCGCGTAAGCGTGCCCAGACGGTGCCCAGTGCGACCTACGGCACGACGACCTACGCCTCCTTCCCGGTGGAAGTGACGGTCGGCGGTGCGACGGTGTTTGTCACCGATATTGAGCGCTACGAGAAACTGTGAGAACCTGTACCAATAATCTGAAGTAGCTACGCGCTTCAAGCGGATTTTCTGCCGACCACCCGGTACAGTAAAAAATCCGGCAATGCCTGACCGTTAAGCGGGTGGCAGTATAGGTTTTAGGCCGGCGCCCGGGAACGGGTCCGGCACGGCGGCCGCACGGCGGCAGAGGGAAGGCACGACGATGCGGTTCGACGGATTTGTGGGAAATGAAGAGACAAAGGCGCAGCTCTCCGCCTATATGGACGGAGGGCGGTTTCCGCATGCACTGCTGCTCGAAGGTCCCGCCGGCAGCGGCAAGCGCACCCTCGCACGCCGAATTGCCCAGCGCGCGGTCTGCAGCGCGCCGGCGGGAACCGAAAAGCCCTGCGGGGTGTGCGCGCACTGCGTGAAAGCGCTTGCCGGCGGGCATCCGGATATCACGGAAACCGGCGGCGACGGTGCGGCACGCTCTTTTCATATTGATACCATCCGAAAACTCCGTGATGAGGCGTATATCCTGCCGAATGAGGCAAACTATCGGGTGGGCATCCTTGCCGGTGCACAGGGAATGACCACCGAAGCACAGAACGCACTGCTGAAAATTCTGGAGGAGCCGCCGAAGCATCTGCTTTTTATCCTCACCTGCGAAAACCGCTCACAGCTGCTGCCGACCATCCGCTCCCGCACCGTGTGCCTGCCGCTGACCGGCGTGACCGAGGACCAGGCGGTGACGGTTCTGCGTGAGCGCCTGCCCGGCCGGCCGGAAGAAGAACTGCGCCGCGCGGCCACGGTGTTCGGCGGGGTAATCGGTCAGGCTCTGCAGGGGCTGGAGGACGATACCTTCCGTCAGGTGACCACCCTCGCGCCCGCCATTGCCCGGGCGCTGACCGCGTCGGACGAGCTGGAGCTGCTTCGGCTGACCAATAAGATGACCAAGGATAAGGAAACTCTGACCGGCGTGCTGACCTGCCTGCCGCTGCTGTTCCGCGATGCGCTGGCCTGCCGGTACGGAACCCCTTCCCGCATTTCGGTGGATCCGGACTGTGCCGAAGAGCTGTCGCACAGGCTGACCCGTGAACAGCTTGCCGCCCTGATCGACACGGTGGAAGACCTGCAGCATGCGCGGGTTTACAATATGAATGAAGCGTTGTTCCTGACGCTGATGTGCTCCCGTCTGCGGCAGGCAGCGGGAAAATAAACGAAGGGCGTTTTCCTGCGCAGCCCCGGCTGTATAAGAAAGGAATGGTTTTTACCGATGGCTGAAATTGTCGGCGTGCGTTTTAAAAACGCAGGCAAGGTGTATTATTTTTCTCCCGGCGGGTTTGCGCTGGAAAAGGGCGGCACGGTAGTGGTCGAAACCTCGCGCGGCATCGAGTGCGGCGAAGTGGTGATCCCCAACCGCCAGATCGCGGACGACGCGGTGCCCGCATCGCTCAAACCGGTGCTCCGTCCCGCGACAGAGGATGATCTGCGGCGCGCGAAGGACAACGCCGAGAAGGAGAAGCGCGCTATGCGGGTGTGCCAGGAAAAAATCCAGGCGCACAAGCTGGACATGAAGCTGGTGGACGTAGAATATGCGTTTGACGGCTCCAAGATTCTGTTTTATTTCACCTCTGATGGGCGGGTGGACTTCCGCAGCCTGGTCAAGGATTTGGCGTCGGTATTCCATACCCGCATTGAGCTGCGGCAGATCGGGGTGCGCGACGAAGCGAAGATGCTCGGCGGGCTGGGTATCTGCGGACGGCCGTTCTGCTGTTCACAGTTCCTCAGCGATTTCCAGCCTGTGTCGATCAAAATGGCGAAAGAACAGGGGTTGTCCCTCAATCCTACCAAAATTTCCGGCTGCTGCGGGCGGCTGATGTGCTGCCTGAAATATGAGCAGGAGGCCTACGAATCGCTGCTGCGTGAAACGCCCAAGCAGGGTGCGCTGGTCACCACCAAGGAAGGCAAAGGCGTGGTGGTGGAAACCAACCTGCTCACCGGTAAGGTAAAGGTGCGGCTGGATAAATCCCCGGATTCACCGCCGGTAGTGATGGACCGTCAGGATGTCAAGGTCATCCGTGACAATAAAATCAAGGTTGACCGCAGCGAAGCGGAAAAGCTCTCCGGGCTGGAAAAGTGAGCCTTCCCGGCGAGATAAGGTGTTGATTTTTTCAACCGTTATGGTATAATAACACCGGTGGCCGATACGGCTGCCTGAGTGGAATGGGAATCCGGCGGGTGCATGCGTCTGCCGGAGGCTACATAAGCTTATTCCAGGATCCCACGATAAGGAGGTGCTCTGTAATGGCTTATAAGATCAGTGACGATTGTATCTCTTGCGGCGCCTGCGAGGCGGAATGCCCCGTGTCCGCGATCTCCGAGGGGGATGGCAAATACGAGATCAATCCCGATGTCTGCACCGAGTGCGGCAGCTGCGCTGCTGTCTGCCCCGTCGGCGCTCCCCAGGCGGAATAAGGCCGCCTAAAGACCGCGGGGGCTTCCCCCGCCAAGTCGACGTTTTGTTGCCGGACAGACCGCGTTGTCTGTCCGGCAATTTACTGTTGGTAAGCCGCGCTTTCCGCGCGGCCGCCGAATAAACACCCTGCGGCGCTGTCCGCAGGACAGGGAGAGACACACTATGCCGGAAACCCCGCTCCCCCTTGGCGGCGGGATCACCGCGCTGGTCACTGCGGAGCACCGTTTCGGCTCGGACGCCGTCCTGCTCGCGGACTTTGCGCGGCCTAAACGCCGGGACATCGTCTGTGATCTCGGCACCGGCTGCGGGATTCTGCCGCTGCTGTGGTGCCGGCGCGACCCGCCCGCTCATATCGACGCGGTTGAGCTGCAGCCGGAGGCCGCTGCGCTTGCCGCCGAAGCGGTGTGCCTGAATCATTTGGAAGAGCGGATCACGGTGCACTGCGCCGACCTGCGGAGATTGGACGGACTTGCCGCAGGCCGCTATGACCGCGTCACCTGTAATCCGCCCTATTTCCGACGCGGCAGCGCACGCCCCTGCGTGTCCACGGCAGAAGATGCACGCACACTCGCCAGACACGAATCTGCATCCTTTGTCTTTGCCGACGCGGCAGCCGCCGCTGCCCGCCTGCTGAAAAACGGCGGCGTTTTTGTGTTCTGCCACCGCCCGGAATATTTGGCCGACCGGTTTGCCGAGCTGCGGGCGTGCGGCCTCGAGCCCAAGCGGCTGCGCTTTGTCCAGCAGCGGGCGGACAGCGCGCCGTGGCTGCTGCTGTGCGAAGCGCGTAAGGGCGGGCATCCGGGTCTTTCGGTGCTGCCGGCGCTTGTCCGGATGGACGGGCAGCAGGAGTCGGCTGCTATGCAAGCGATTTACGATGTGTAGTTTTCCTGCGCATATTGCAATCTGTAAACAAGGGAGGCGCCGGCATGGCCGGAAAACTGACTCTGGTAGGGACGCCCATCGGCAATCTGTCGGATTTTTCGCCGCGCGCGGTGGAGGCGCTGCGGGAGTGCGATTTCATCGCGGCGGAGGACACCCGGGTAACGCTGCGCCTGCTGAACCGCTTCGGCATCCATAAGACGCTGGTGAGCTATTACGAGCATAACAAACGAGACCGCGGCGCCCAGCTGATCGCCCGGCTGGAGGCCGGGGAAAACGCGGTGCTGGTCAGCGATGCGGGGATGCCTGCGATCTCCGATCCGGGCGAAGACTTGGTAGCCCTCTGCCACGCGCGGCAGATCCCGGTAGGGGTGGTGCCGGGGCCGAGTGCGGTGATCACCGCGCTGGCGGTGTCCGGGCTGCCGACCGGCCGGTTTACCTTTGAGGGGTTTCTGAGCATGAACCGTCGCAGCCGGCGGGAGCATCTGCAGCAGCTGACCAATGAAGTGCGCACAATGGTGTTTTACGAAGCGCCACATAAGCTGCCCTCGACGCTCGAGGACCTGCTGGCGGTGCTGGGCGACCGGCGCATCGCGCTGGTGCGGGAGCTGACCAAGATCCATGAGGAGGTCATCCGCACCAGCCTCGCCGAGGCGGCGGTCCGTTACCGTACTGAAGCGCCGCGCGGGGAATTCGTGGTAATCGTGGAGGGGCGGCCGCCGGTGAAAGAAGCCGCCTGTACCGTAGAGGACGCGGTCTCGCTCGCCAAGGAACTTGCGGCGGACGGCCTGTCCGCTTCGGAAGCGGCGAAACAGGCCGCAGCACAGACCGGCATCAAAAAAGGGGAAATCTACCGCCGTATGGCGGAGAATGGTGAGGAATAGAAAGGAAGGGTGGAACCATGCTGCTGGATGGCTTTTTTTCCGCCGGACAGGGCGGCTATTACCTGCTGGTTCTGGTGTTCATGGCACTGCTGGTGGGGCTGTATCTGTGGGGCAGCTCCCGCCGGGAGAAAACCACGCGGGCGGACGAACTGCAGAATACTTATCGTGATATGACAGAGGACAAGCTTTCCGCCGTGCCGGACGATCAGCTGGTGGATGCGGTGATTGCCAACCTGATGGCCAAGCTTGACCCGCGTCATCCGGATCCGTACCGTACCATTCCACTGCTGTCGCACGGCCGCTGTGTAGTATACAGCGTGTGGCTGCTGTGCCGCGAGCTGGACAGCGCGGGCTTTGAGGAACTGCTGGAAAGCCCTTCCGCTGCTTTCTGCGCGCTTGGTGCGGACGGATTCGATACCCTCGGCGCGCCGCGCTGCGCCGAGGCGGTACGTGCCGCGCTGCGCACCGAGGAAGAGGAAGATCTCGCCGAACGGCATGCTGACTTCCTGGAGGCCATGCAGGAGGAGCAGCCGCTCGCTCGCTGCGTAAGCTTCATCCGGGATAATGTGCCGGATTTCGTGGATGAGGAGGAAGACCTCGCCCGCGGAGAATAAAAGACGGACCGCATACATGACTACAGGGGGGAGCCGCCGCGCGGCTCCCCCCTGTTTTTATCACATCGCCAGATACAGCAGCGCCACGATCAGCTCGATCTGCGCGCCATTTTTGGCCAGCAGCAGCGCCAGCATTAACAGCAGCAGCTGTTCCTGATCTCCGCCGAACAGCGACAGCAACCCGCC